>Ga0302347_1002537_pt1 | contig 18221 bp, 15 predicted proteins | sample PhyWR1_FD_202178 | JGI IMG/M metagenome (GOLD analysis project Ga0302347, IMG submission 202178) | Leaf surface microbial communities from wheat plants in UC Gill Tract Community Farm, Albany, California, United States - DLSL W.R1 (v2)... | ecosystem: Host-associated > Plants > Phyllosphere >...
CTGGCATCCGGCGCTGGGCAGCGTCGGTGCTTGCCGCCAGTGTGCGGTAAAGCAATATCAGAACGCTGAAGATACCCGCGGCCGCCTGGTAATGTCTTGTATGACACCTGCGTCTGATGGCACCTTCATCTCTATTGATGATGGTGAAGCGAAGGAGTTCCGGGAAAGCGTTGTGGAATGGTTGATGACTAACCACCCGCATGACTGTCCGGTCTGTGAAGAAGGGGGCAACTGTCACCTTCAGGATATGACCGTAATGACTGGTCATAGCTTCCGTCGCTATCGCTTTACTAAACGTACGCACCGTAATCAGGATCTGGGACCGTTCGTTTCTCACGAAATGAACCGTTGTATCGCCTGTTACCGCTGTGTTCGTTACTACAAAGACTATGCAGACGGCAAAGACCTGGGCGTCTATGGTGCCCATGACAACGTTTACTTTGGTCGTCCTGAAGATGGTACTCTTGAAAGTGAATTCTCCGGTAACTTGGTAGAAATCTGCCCGACAGGTGTCTTCACTGATAAAACGCACTCAGAGCGTTACAACCGTAAATGGGATATGCAGTTTGCACCAAGCATCTGCCAGCAATGTTCTCTGGGTTGTAACACCAGCCCTGGTGAACGTTATGGTGAGCTGCGCCGCATAGAAAACCGTTATAACGGTACCGTAAACCATTACTTCTTGTGCGATCGCGGTCGTTTTGGTTATGGCTATGTGAACCTCAAAGACCGTCCTCGTCAGCCGATTCAGCGTCGCGGCGATGACCTGATAACCCTGAATGCTGAACAAGCATTACAAGGTGCAGCAGATATTCTGCGTCAGTCGAAGAAAGTTATCGGTATTGGCTCACCACGCGCCAGTATTGAGAGCAACTTCGCGCTGCGCGAACTGGTTGGCGCGAGTAACTTCTACACCGGCATTGCTGCAGGTGAGCAGGCGCGTTTACAGCTGGTGCTGAAGGTTCTGCGTGAAAGCGGAATTCATACACCGGCGCTGCGTGAAATCGAATCTTACGATGCGGTACTGATTCTGGGTGAAGATATTACTCAGACCGGTGCGCGCGCTGCTCTGGCTATTCGTCAGGCAGTAAAAGGCAAAGCGCGTGAAATGGCAGCAGCACAGAAAGTGGCTGACTGGCAGATCGCGGCGATCATGAATATCGGCCAGCACGCTAAACACCCGCTGTTTGTGACTAACGTTGACGATACCCGTCTGGATGATATTGCTGCCTGGACTTATCGTGCTCCGGTTGAAGATCAGGCGCGTCTTGGCTTCGCTGTTGCTCATGCACTGGATGCTAGTTCACCGGCAGTGGAACTGAGTCGTGACTTGCGTAATAAAGTGGATGTTATCGTTCAGGCGCTGGCAGGTGCACGTAAGCCATTAATCGTCTCTGGTACTAATGCTGGCAGTGAAGCAGTACTTCAGGCAGCGGCTAACATCGCGAAAGCACTGAAAGGTCGTGGTGCCGAGGTTGGCGTGACCATGATTGCTCGTGCGGTCAACAGTATTGGTCTGGGCATGATCGGCGGTGGTTCACTGGATGACGCTCTGACTGAACTCGAAACCGGTGCAGCTGATGCGGTTGTAGTTCTGGAAAACGACCTGCATCGTCATGCTTCAGCGGCTCGCGTTGACGCAGCCCTGAGCAAAGCGCCGCTGGTTCTGGTGATAGATCATCAGCGCACTGACATTATGGATAAAGCGCATCTGGTGCTTTCAACGGCAAGCTTCGCGGAAAGTGACGGTACCGTCATTAACAACGAAGGCCGTGCCCAGCGTTTCTTCCAGGTGTATGACCCGGCTTACTATGACCGTTCCATTGAGATGCTGGAAAGCTGGCGCTGGTTGCATTCCCTGCAAAGTATTGTCGAGAATCGCATCGCTGACTGGACGCAACTTGATAATGTGATTGACGCTTGTGTGAAAGCGTTGCCGCAACTGGCGGGCATCAAAGATGCTGCTCCGGATGCCAGCTTCCGTATTCGTGGTCAAAAACTGGCGCGTGAACCTCATCGCTACAGTGGTCGTACTGCAATGCTTGCTAACATCAGTGTCCATGAACCGCGTCAGCCGCAAGATAAAGACACCATGTTTGCCTTCTCTATGGAAGGAAACAACAGTCCGCTTGCCGATCGTCAGCAAATTCCGTTTGCCTGGGCCCCAGGATGGAACTCACCGCAAGCATGGAACAAATTCCAGGCTGAAGTGGGCGGTCATCTGCGTCACGGCGATCCGGGTGTTCGTCTGATTGAAGCCTCTGAAAATGGTCTGGATTATTTCACCTCTGTCCCTGAAAGCTTCCATGCAGAAGAGGGTAAGTGGCGTGTCGCACCTTACTATCATCTGTTCGGTAGTGATGAAATGTCTCAGCGTTCACCGGTATTCCAGAAGCGTATGGTTCAACCCTACGTTAAATTGAACCCGGAAGATGCGGCAGCATTAGGTATTAATGCAGGTGGTCTGGTGTCCTTTAGTTATGAAGGCCAGACTCTGAGTCTGCCTCTACAGCTCTCCGCTGGACTCGCCAAAGGCTTAGTCGGTTTGCCGATGGGTATGCCAGGAATTGCACCTGTTCTTGCGGGTGCCCGTCTTGAGAATCTGCAGGAGGCTGCGCAATGAGTTGGTTGACGCCGGATGTTATTGATATTCTCATCAGCATCCTTAAAGCCGTTGTGATTGTGATGGTTGTGGTGGTATGTGGCGCGTTTATGAGTTTTGGCGAACGTCGTTTGCTGGCACTCTTCCAGAACCGTTACGGACCAAACCGTGTAGGCTGGGGTGGTTCACTCCAGCTTGCCGCTGACATGATCAAGATGTTCTTTAAAGAAGACTGGGTCCCTAAGTTTGCTGACCGATTCGTCTTTACCATCGCCCCTGTTATCGCGTTTACTTCGCTGCTGCTGGCCTTTGCTATTGTACCCATCAGCCCGACGTGGGTTGTTGCTGATCTTAACATTGGTGTTTTGTTCTTCCTGATGCTGGCCGGTCTTGGTGTTTACGCCGTACTGTTTGCTGGTTGGGCAAGTAACAACAAATATGCCTTGTTGGGTGCGATGCGTGCCTCAGCGCAGACCTTGAGCTACGAAGTATTCTTGGGTCTTTCCTTGATGGGTGTGGTTGCGCAGGCCGGTTCATTCAATATGACCGACATTGTTAACAACCAGGCTGATATCTGGAACGTTATCCCACAATTCTTTGGCTTTGTGACTTTTGCTATCGCAGGGGTTGCGGTTTGTCACCGTCACCCGTTTGACCAACCAGAAGCTGAGCAGGAACTGGCTGATGGTTACCACGTTGAATATTCCGGTATGAAGTTCGGTCTGTTCTTCGTCGGTGAATACGTTGGTATTGTGACGATTTCAGCCATGATTGTGACCTTGTTCTTTGGTGGCTGGCATGGCCCATGGTTACCCCCGTTCATCTGGTTCGCACTGAAAACGGCGTTCTTCATGATGATGTTCATTTTGATTCGCGCAGCATTACCTCGTCCTCGTTATGACCAGGTGATGTCATTTGGCTGGAAAATTTGCCTGCCGCTGACGCTTGTCAACTTGCTGGTGACCGCTGCGGTCATTCTTTACCAGGCACCATAAGGGGTGAAAAAACCATGACATTAAAAGAGTTAGTGGTTGGTTTCGGCACCCAGGTACGCAGTATCTGGATGATTGGCATGCATGCTTTTGCTAAACGTGAAACGCGCATGTATCCGGAAGAACCTGTGTATCTGCCGCCGCGCTACCGTGGTCGCATCGTACTGACGCGTGATCCTGATGGTGAGGAACGTTGCGTTGCCTGTAACCTGTGTGCGGTTGCTTGTCCGGTTGGCTGTATTTCTCTGCAAAAAGCAGAGATGCAAGATGGTCGTTGGTATCCGGAGTTCTTCCGAATCAACTTCTCGCGTTGCATCTTCTGTGGTTTGTGTGAGGAGGCTTGCCCGACCACCGCAATTCAGCTCACCCCAGACTTTGAATTAGGTGAGTTCAAACGTCAGGACTTGGTGTATGAAAAAGAGGATCTGCTGATTTCCGGTCCGGGCAAATACCCGGAATATAATTTCTACCGGATGGCAGGTATGGCAATCGACGGCAAAGATAAGGGTCAGGCTGAAAACGAAGCCAAACCTATCGACGTCAAAGGCCTGTTACCTTAAGGAGTCAGGAATGCTATTTGCTTTTTATATTTGTGCCATCGTGGCCGTCCTGACTACCCTGAGGGTGATCACACATACTAATCCGGTCCATGCACTGCTGTATCTGATTGTTTCCTTGCTGGCTATCTCCGGGGTGTTCTTCTCACTCGGAGCTTACTTTGCCGCAGCACTGGAAATCATCGTTTATGCTGGCGCTATCATGGTGTTGTTTGTCTTCGTCGTGATGATGCTGAACCTCGGTAATTCGGTCGTGCAACAAGAGCGCGAATGGCTCAAACCACAAGTATGGATTGGCCCTGGGCTACTTTCAGGTTTGCTGCTGGTGGTTCTGATTTATGCCATTAGCGGTATTAATGATCAGGGCATTGACGGCACCAATATCGATGCTAAACAAGTCGGTATTGCGCTGTTCGGACCTTATGTTCTGGCGGTTGAGCTAGCTTCTATGCTGCTGCTGTCCGGACTGGTGGTTGCGTTCCATCTTGGTCGTGAAGACAGAGCCGGTGAAGTACTGAGCAACCGTCCGTCTGACACGGCTGTGAGAAAAAAATCGGAGGAGAACGTATGATTCCGTTGCAACATGGACTGATCCTCGCGGCCATTTTATTTGTGCTGGGGCTGACAGGACTGACTATCCGTCGCAATCTGCTGTTTATGCTGATAAGCCTTGAAGTGATGATCAATGCTGCTGCGCTGGCTTTTGTCGTCGCCGGTAGCTATTGGGGCCAGCCTGACGGTCAGGTGATGTATATACTCGCGATTAGTTTAGCTGCTGCTGAAGCCAGTATTGGCCTCGCATTACTGCTGCAGCTCCATCGTCGTCGCCAGAGCCTGAATATCGATTCAGTAAGTGAGATGCGTGGATGAACCTTCTCTGGTTAACTATTTTTCTGCCATTAGTTGGCTTTGTGTTACTGGCGTTCTCTCGTGGACGCTGGTCTGAAAATGTCTCTGCAACTATCGGTGCTGGCTCGGTTGGCCTTGCTGCTTTAGTTACCTTGATTGCCGGGATTGAGTTCCTCGGTGGCGACCGTCAGGCATTTATTCAGCCCTTATGGACCTGGATGGCGGTAGGGACTTTTGATATCGGAGTCAAACTGCATCTTGATGGACTTTCACTGACTATGCTGTCTGTGATTACGGGTGTGGGCTTCCTTATCCACATCTTTGCATCATGGTATATGCGTGGTGAGGAAGGCTATTCACGCTTCTTTGCTTACACTAACCTGTTTATTGCCAGCATGGTGGTATTGGTTCTCGCCGATAACATGATGCTGATGTATCTGGGTTGGGAAGGGGTAGGGCTCTGTTCTTACTTACTGATCGGTTTCTATTACACCGATCCTAAGAACGGCGCTGCGGCGATGAAAGCCTTTATCGTTACCCGTGTCGGTGATGTGTTCCTGGCGTTTGGTATGTTCATTCTCTATAACGAGCTGGGCACCCTGAATTTCAGCGAAATGGCACAACTGGCACCGCAGCACTTCGCAGCTGACAACCATATGCTGAATCTGGCAACGCTGATGATCTTAGGTGGTGCCGTAGGTAAATCTGCTCAGCTGCCACTGCAAACCTGGCTTGCTGATGCAATGGCCGGTCCAACGCCAGTTTCTGCGTTGATCCACGCAGCAACCATGGTTACAGCGGGTGTTTATCTGATTGCACGTACTCATGGCTTGTTCCTGTTGACGCCTGAAGTTCTGCATCTGGTCGGAATCGTTGGTGCCGTCACGCTGGTTATGGCGGGCTTCTGTGCTTTAGTACAGACCGACATCAAGCGTATCCTTGCATACTCAACCATGAGCCAGCTGGGTTATATGTTCCTGGCGCTAGGCGTACAGGCGTGGGATGCAGCGATTTTCCACTTGATGATCCATGCCTTCTTTAAAGCATTACTGTTCCTCTCCGCAGGTTCGGTCATCCTTGCCTGTCATCACGAGCAAAATATCTTCAAGATGGGTGGACTGCGTAAGTCTATACCGCTGGTCTATGCTTGCTTCTTGGTGGGTGGCGCGGCGCTGTCAGCTATTCCTATCATCAGTGCGGGCTTCTACAGTAAAGATGAAATTCTTGCCGGTGCATTAGCCAATGGCCATATGTACTTACTGATTGCAGGTCTGGCGGGTGCATTGCTGACCCCTCTGTATACTTTCCGTCTGATCTTCGTTGCCTTCCATGGTAAAGAGCAGATCAAAGCACATGCCGGAAAAGGGATTACGCATCATCTGCCATTGATTGTTCTGGCGGTACTGTCGACCTTTATTGGTGCGCTGATTGTACAGCCGTTACAAGGTGTCTTACCGGATACCACTGCATTGACTCACGATTCCAAAATGACGCTGGAAATTATCTCTGGTGTTATTGCGCTTGTCGGTCTGTTGATTGCCAGCGGATTGTGGTTAGGTAAACGTACTCTGGTCACCGCTCTGGCCAACAGCACTCTGGGCCGTATGCTCAACAAGCTGTGGTTCAACGCCTGGGGCTTCGATTGCCTGTATGACAAAGTGTTTGTTAAACCATTCCTGGGTATTTCCTGGCTGCTTAAGCGTGACCCGCTGAATGCGCTGATGAATATTCCTGCTATCCTGGCACGCTTCGCTGGTCGTGGCCTGTTAGTGAGTGAGAATGGTTACTTGCGCTGGTATGTGGCATCCATGAGCATTGGCGCGGTGGTAGTACTTGGCTTACTGCTGATACTGCACTAATCCGACAGTGAGTTCCCTCTCCTTCAGGAGAGGGACTGAGATGTATAAGATTTATTTTAATAAGGGACACAAAACGCCATGCTATTACCCTGGCTAATATTAATCCCCTTTATCGGCGGTTTCCTCTGCTGGCAGACCGAACGCTTCGGCGTGAAAGTGCCTCGCTGGATTGCGCTGATTACCATGGGGCTGACACTGGCATTGACTCTGCAATTATGGTTGCAGGGTGACTATTCTCTGACGCAGTCTGCGGGTTTACCACAGTGGCAGTCTGAATTCGTTCTGCCATGGATCCCAAGCTTTGGTATCTCAATCCATCTTGCGGTTGACGGCCTGTCGCTGCTGATGGCTGTGCTTACCGCATTGCTGGGTGCTCTGGCGGTACTCTGTTCCTGGAACGAGAATCAAAAATATCAGGGCTTTTTCCACCTCAATCTGATGTGGATCCTCGGTGGTGTGATGGGGGTGTTCCTCTCCATTGACCTGTTCCTGTTCTTCTTCTTCTGGGAGATGATGCTGGTTCCGATGTACTTCCTGATTGCGTTATGGGGTTATAAATCCTCTAACGGGAAGACGCGTATCAATGCCGCGAACAAGTTCTTTATCTACACTCAGGCAAGCGGCCTGGTGATGTTGATTGCGATTCTGGGCTTGGTGTTTGTACATTATAATGCGACCGGTGTCTGGACCTTCAACTACGAACAGTTACTGAATACGCCGATGTCCCACGGTGTTGAATGGCTGTTGATGCTGGGCTTCTTTATTGCTTTTGCAGTAAAAATGCCGGTCGTACCTTTACACGGTTGGTTACCTGATGCTCACTCCCAGGCACCAACAGCAGGTTCGGTTGACCTTGCCGGTATCTTGCTGAAAACCGCAGCGTATGGTCTGTTGCGTTTCTCTCTGCCACTGTTCCCTGAAGCCTCCGCTGCTTTCGCACCAATTGCGATGGGGCTGGGTGTTATCGGTATCTTCTACGGTGCATTGCTGGCGTTTGCCCAGACCGATATCAAACGTCTGATTGCTTATACCTCAGTTTCACACATGGGCTTTGTGTTAATCGCCATCTACACCGGTAGCCTGCTGGCTTACCAGGGGGCGGTGATTCAGATGATTGCTCACGGTCTGTCTGCTGCTGCGCTGTTCATTATTTGCGGACAACTTTACGAGCGTCTGCATACCCGTGATATGCGTCAGATGGGTGGCCTGTGGAATAAGATTAAGTGGTTACCAGGCCTGTCATTATTCTTCGCTGTTGCTAACCTCGGGATGCCGGGAACCGGTAACTTTGTCGGCGAATTTATGATCCTGTTCGGTAGCTTCCAGGCCGTACCAGTTATCACTGTTATTGCTACCTTTGGGGTGGTGTTTGCTTCGGTTTACTCTCTGGCAATGTTCCATCGTGCCTACTTTGGTAAAGCACAAAGTGAGATTAGCGATAAGCAACTGCGTGGTATGACAGCGCGTGAATTCTCAATAATTTTGTTCCTTGCGGCACTGTTAATTCTGTTGGGTATTTTCCCACAGCCAATTCTGGATACCTCACATGCTTCAATGAGTAATATTCAGCAGTGGTTCACACAGTCCATTTCTACTACAAGGCCGTAATTCGCCATGACTATAACTGCTCAACATTTGATTGCGCTACTCCCGCTGTTAATCGTCGGATTGACGGTGGTGGTTGTGATGCTCTCCATTGCTTGGCGACGCAACCACTTTCTTAGTGCCACGCTTTCAGTTATCGGCCTCAATGCTGCATTAGTTTCTTTGTGGTTTGTGGGTCAGGCAGGTGCTATGGATGTCACCCCGCTGATGCGGATTGATGGTTACGCCATGCTGTATACCGGGCTTGTGATACTGGCAAGCCTGGCAACTTGTACCTTTGCCTATCCTTGGTTACAGGGCTACAACGATAACCGTGATGAGTTTTATCTGCTGGTGCTGATTGCGGCCTTGGGCGGTATTCTGCTGGCGAATGCGAACCATCTGGCTTCGCTGTTCCTCGGTATTGAATTAATCTCCTTACCGTTGTTTGGCCTGGTGGGTTATGCCTGGCGTCAAAAACGTTCACTTGAAGCCAGTATTAAGTACACCATTCTGTCTGCGGCGGCATCTTCGTTCTTACTGTTTGGTATGGCGCTGATTTACGCTAACTCAGGTAGCCTGTCGTTTATTGAACTGGGTAAAAGTCTGACTGCCAGTGCTATCCACGAGCCGTTATTGCTCGCGGGTCTTGGTCTGATGATTGTCGGTCTTGGCTTTAAACTGTCACTGGTACCTTTCCACCTGTGGACGCCAGATGTCTATCAGGGCGCGCCAGCACCGGTTTCGACCTTCCTGGCCACCGCCAGTAAAATTGCTATCTTTGCTGTCGTGATGCGTCTGTTCCTCTATGTCCCAGTGGGTGAGAGTGAAGCAGTACGTGTGGTATTAGGTCTGATTGCCTTCGCCTCAATTCTGTTCGGTAACTTGATGGCACTGACGCAGTCTAATATCAAGCGTCTGTTAGGCTATTCATCTATTGCCCACTTGGGCTATTTGATGGTGGCACTGATTGCTCTGCACGACGGTACGCTGTCTATGGAAGCGGTAGGTGTTTACCTGGCCGGTTACCTGTTCAGCAGCCTGGGTGCGTTTGGTGTGGTCAGTCTGATGTCCAGCCCTTACCGTGGCTCTGATGCTGACTCGCTGTACTCTTACCGTGGACTGTTCTGGCACAAACCGGTTCTGTCTGCTGTGATGACCATTATGATGCTGTCGCTGGCTGGTATCCCAATGACTCTGGGCTTCATCGGTAAGTTCTACATCATTGCTGTCGGTGTTCAGGCACACCTGTGGTGGTTAACCGGTGCGGTCGTGGTGGGAAGTGCGATTGGTATCTACTACTACCTGCGTGTGATGGTCAGTCTCTATCTGAGTGCACCAGAGCAGCTTAACCGTGATACTCCGTCTAACTGGGCGCTGAGTGCGGGCGGTATTGTAGTGCTTATCTCTGCCATTCTGGTACTGGTTCTGGGTGTCTACCCGCAACCTCTTATCAGTCTGGTACAGCTGGCTCAACCGCTACTGTAACCTTACCGTTGCGCCAATAAAAAAACCGCTACGGCGGTTTTTTTTATTGGCTGTAGTAAACAAATCTGTTATCACCATTGTTTCTGCTAACCTGACCTGCAATAAGGTACTTGTATGATCCAATGGCATAATCTTCACCATAGCGAGTTAACAACCGCCCAACTCTATGCTTTGCTTAAACTCCGTTGCGACGTTTTTATCATTGAACAAAATTGTCTGTATCAGGATATCGATGGTGAGGATTTAGTCGGTGAAAATCGTCACATTCTTGGTCTTCAGGAGGGAGAGATTGTCGCTTATGCCCGTATTCTTAAAAGTGACGACCCGCTTGAACCTGTTGTTATTGGACGAGTGATTGTCTCATCCCAGCTACGCGGGCAACAATTGGGTGAGCAGTTAATGACATTTACTCTCGATGTTTGCCAGCAGCAGTGGTCTGACAAAGCGATTTATCTTGGCGCTCAGGCGCATTTAAAACACTTCTATGCTCGATTCGGCTTCTCAGCTGTGACACCAGAATATGATGAGGATGGCATTTTACATATCGGCATGGCAAAAGACCCGGTCAGCGAAATGCGTTAGAGTTGTCTATAGTTAAAGGGGATACATTTTTTTCTCAAAGGAGCCATTATGTCCAGATATCTGTTTACACCGGAAGATGACGTTACATTGTTGAGAGAAACGCTGGATCAGGTGTTATGTACCATCGATGACCCAGAAAATAAGTACTATACAGAAATGAAAGCACAGGCAGTACAGCGATTATATGAGGTGAGACAGCGTTTGAGCGGCCATGCTGAACAAGGCTACGAAACCGTAAAACAAACCGCCTGCTGGACAGATAAATATCTGCACCATAAACCCTGGCAGAGTATGGGTATCAGCACTGCGGCTGGTATTACCTTTGGTTTTATCCTCGCACGCTGTGCCTTACCTGATTAATTTTTTAAAAATAACAGCATAACTCACTGAATTAAGAGGTAAGTTTTTTATTCTAAGAAAACCACGTATAATAAGTGGTTTTCAGCGAGGGTGAAGTAAACGTGAATTCAGTAGCCACAGCACTGCGACATATGCAGCGAGAGCTGACTCAGGAGTTTGCTGATGCGCCAGGTTTTCAGGCCATCAGTATGGCACTGAGTCTGAGTGAGAGGTCTGATCCACTCGGCTGGCTTACCGGACAAGCGATCTACCCACAGTTTTACTGGCAGCACCGTGACGGAAACGAAGAAGTTGCTGCTTTGGGGCAGGTGAAATCCTTCGATACGCTTAACGAGGCTCAAGTTTTTTGTCAGCAACATAGCGCTCTGCCTGCGGTACGTCTCTGGGGACTGAATGCGTTTGATTTAATTCAAGGCCATCTTTTTCTTCCTCGTTTTGAGTGGCGCAGACAAGGCGGCGAAGCCGTGCTGTGGCTTTATCTCTACAGTGAAACTTCCCTCAGAGAAGATGTTAGTCAGGTTCTGGCATTAATTGAACAGTTGATGCCGGAAACATCTATTTCTCCTTTGAGCCTCAAGATATGCAGTGAAACGCATCATCCAGAACTATCGGAATGGTGTGATTTGATTAATAAGGCTATTGCGACGATTGAACAAGGTGTTCTGGATAAAGTGGTATTAGCCAGAGCGACTGACTTAGTCTTTTCTTCAGCAGTATCGGCAGCGGGATTTATGGCTGCAAGTCGACGAGTTAACCTGAACTGCTATCATTTTTTGATGATCTTTAATGCCAGCCAAGCCTTCCTTGGCTCCAGCCCGGAGCGGCTGTGGCAACGTCTTGACAGGCGGTTATATACCGAAGCTCTGGCAGGCACAGTTGCCAGTCATGAAGAGGATAGCCGGGCCAAAGTCTTTGCTGACTGGCTGTTAAAAGATGATAAAAATCAGCGCGAAAATATGCTGGTACTGGAGGATATTTGCCAGCGCCTGCAAAACGCGGTTGATGAACTGGATGTTTTACCTCCCGAGATTATCCGTTTACGTAATGTCCAGCATCTGAAACGTGGCATTAATGCCATGTTGAGAAAGCCTGATGATCAAATTTGCCTGGAGCAGTTACAGCCCACAGCCGCCGTCGCCGGGTTACCACGAGAGCAAGCTCGTGAGTTTATCGCACAGCATGAACCTTTTGACCGAGAATGGTATGCCGGTTCTGCGGGCTATTTATCGATGCATCAAAGTGAGTTCTGTGTTGCGTTAAGATCGGCCAGGGTAACGGATAACAGAGTACGTCTCTACGCCGGAGCCGGTATTGTGGCAGGATCGGTTGCGCTTCAAGAGTGGCAAGAAATAGAAAATAAAGCGGCTGGATTACGTACTTTGTTGTTGAAAAACAGGCGCTAAATTCCATCTTCACGACGCAGGTCAATTTCCTTGCGGCTGCGATATCTATACTGTCCAGATAAAACTGTCTCAGGACAACAATATGTCAATAAGCGCATTTAACCGTCGTTGGGCGGACACTATTCTTGAAGCGCTTACCCGACAGGGTGTGCGCCATATTTGTATTGCGCCCGGCTCGCGTTCCACTCCCTTGACGCTGGCTGCGGCGGATAATTCAGCGGTTATTTGCCACACGCATTTTGATGAGCGTGGATTAGGGCATCTGGCACTGGGTCTGTCTAAAGCTAGCAATGAACCCGTGGCGATTATCGTCACCTCAGGGACGGCAGTGGCCAATCTTTATCCTGCGGTGATTGAAGCCGGGCTCACAGGTGAAAAACTGGTGTTACTGACAGCGGACAGACCCCCGGAGCTGATTGACTGTGGCGCGAATCAAGCTATTCGCCAGCAGGGTATTTTCAGCAGCCATCCTGCAGCCAGTTTGAATTTACCTCGCCCTTCGCAAGATATTCCTGCCCGCTGGCTGGTGTCCACTCTCGATAGTGCTATGAGCCAGTTAGAGGGTGGGGCGCTGCATATCAACTGCCCCTTCGCTGAACCTCTCTATGGTGTGATGGATGATACCGGCCTGTTATGGCAAAAGGCATTGGGTCAATGGTGGGAAAGTGATCAACCCTGGCTGCGAGAAATGCGGGCAACAGGTGTTATCCATCAGTCTGACTGGCCGGTATGGCGTCAAAAACGCGGCGTTGTTGTGGTAGGAAAAGTCTCCGCTGCTGAAGGTATAGAAGTGGCAGCCTGGGCAAAAATACTGGGTTGGCCATTAATCGGTGATGTGTTATCGCAAACAGGTCAGCCGTTACCTTGTGCTGACTTATGGTTAGTGAATAAAGCAGCAGACTGTCTGCGACAGACGGACATTGTTATCCAGTTTGGCGGGCATTTAACCGGGAAGCGAGTCCTACAGTGGCAGGCAACCTGCCAGGCAGAAGAATACTGGTTGATTGATTCCTCAGCCGGACGACTGGATCCTGCGCATCATCGAGGACGTCGTCTGGTGGCGGAAATATCATCCTGGCTTGATAACCATCCCCCACAAAGTATGCCGAGCTGGGCACCTGAGTTACAGGCCCTGGCCACCGCAACCTTACGGCAGGCTGAAGCGCAGACAGAAAACTTTGGTGAAGCGCAAGTCGCACAGCGTATCAGACGATTACTGCCCGAAGCCGGACAGCTGTTTGTGGGAAACAGTTTGGTGGTGCGATTAATTGATGCTCTGGCACAATTACCTGCGGGCTATCCGGTATTCGGTAATCGGGGAGCCAGTGGTATCGATGGGCTTATCTCCACCGCGGCAGGCGTCCATCGTGCTCACCGGCGAGCCACACTGGCTATTATTGGCGATCTTTCTGCGCTCTACGATATGAATTCGCTGGCATTATTACGTGATACCTGTGCTCCTCTGGTATTACTGGTGGTGAACAATAATGGCGGACAAATTTTCTCAATGCTTCCGACCGCGGTTGATCAACGAGAGCGTTTTTACACCTTGCCGCAAAATATTAATTTCTCCCATGTTGCAGCTATGTTTGGACTGGTTTATCAGCAACCGAGTCACTGGGAGGAACTACAGACCATGGTAGATAAAGCATGGCAGCATAAAGGTACGACACTGATTGAAATAACGGTAGAGCCAACCGCAGGGACTGACTGCTTAAAGCAGTTGCTGGCACAGGTTGTAAGCATATGATACTGCATGCTGTGTCTCGTGCAGGCAGTCAGCCTCAGCTGCCACACATTGTCTGGTTACATGGTTTTCTCGGTAATCATCAAGAGTGGATGTTAGTCAGTGAGGCGTTTCATGAATGGCCTCAGTTATTGATAGACCTGCCAGGGCATGGCGGTTCAGCAGACAGGCAGGTGAGTGATTTTGCCACTACAGATGCCTTATTGACTGCAACATTAAGACATCATCATATTGATGACTACTGGTTGGTCGGATACTCATTAGGTGGGCGTCTGGCGATGTATCATGCCACTTATGGTCAGGCATCAGGTTTACGTGGTGTGGTGGTTGAAGGCGGCCATCCGGGGCTTAGCAGCGAAACTGATCGAGAAATGCGTCAACGACATGATGCTGACTGGGCAACCAGATTTCGCCACGAAAAACTCAGTCACGTCTTAGAGGACTGGTACCAGCAAGTGGTTTTTAGTGACCTTAATAAACACCAACGTACAGAATTAGTGGCCTTACGTAGCCATAATAATTCTGTTGAACTGGCTGCAATGCTAGAGGCTGTTTCACTGTCTCGCCAGCCAGACTTACAAGCCGCACTTTTGCAACTAACGATTCCTTTTTATTACTTCTGTGGTGAGCGAGATACAAAATTTCGTGCAATTGCGACCCATCTTGGCCTCACTCCCGAGCTTATCTCTGCAGCCGGGCATAATGCGCACCGCGATTCACCCGCTGCGTTTAGCGCCCGGCTATTAACCTTATTACATTATTCAAAATTCTAATTTTAAGGACTGATGATGATCCCTGTTGATGAAAATATGCTGTATGCACCGGTTGAATGGCAGGACTGCTCCGAAGGATACAGCGATATTCGCTATCATAAATCTGCGGACGGTATCGCAAAAATTACTATTAACCGCCCGCAGGTACGTAATGCTTTTCGCCCATTGACGGTGAAAGAGATGATAGATGCGCTGGCTGATGCCCGTTACGATGATAATATCGGCGTTATTATTTTGACTGGGGAAGGGGATAAAGCCTTCTGTGCTGGAGGGGATCAGAAAGTTCGTGGCGATTATGGCGGCTATCAGGATGCAAGTGGTACTCATCATCTCAACGTACTGGACTTCCAGCGTCAGATTCGTACCTGTCCTAAGCCAGTGGTTGCGATGGTCGCGGGTTATTCTATTGGCGGTGGGCATGTGCTGCATTTAATGTGTGATCTGACTATTGCTGCGGACAATGCCATCTTTGGACAGACAGGGCCGAAAGTCGGTTCATTTGATGGTGGCTGGGGTGCTTCCTATATGGCACGTATCGTCGGCCAGAAAAAAGCACGTGAAATCTGGTTCCTGTGTCGTCAGTACGATGCACAGCAAGCGCTGGATATGGGGCTGGTCAATACAGTCGTTCCATTAAATGAACTTGAAAAAGAGACCGTTCGCTGGTGTCGCGAAATGCTGCAAAATAGCCCGATGGCATTACGTTGTCTGAAAGCTGCACTGAATGCCGATTGTGACGGCCAGGCGGGATTGCAGGAACTCGCGGGTAACGCGACGATGCTGTTTTATATGACTGAAGAAGGTCAGGAAGGACGGAATGCCTTTAATCAGAAACGGCAGCCAGACTTCAGTAAATTTAAACGGAATCCGTAATGCGTCGGGCTGAGGTATGGCACTACCAGATCCCTATGGATGCCGGAGTGATTTTACGCAATCAGCGTTTGAAGCAACGTGAAGGTTTGCTGGTGCGACTGACAGAGGATGAACAAACAGGCTGGGGAGAAATTGCGCCATTACCTGGATTCAGCCATGAAAATCTGGCAGAAGCACAATTAGCGCTGCTGGACTGGCTGAATCAGTGGCAGGCTAAGAAGGAGGCTCCTTTACCGGAGCAACCTTCGGTTGCTTTTGGTTTGAGTTGTGCTTTAGCAGAACTTACGGGTATCTTGCCGCAGACAGCTGACTATCGCGTAGCCCCTTTATGTAGCGGTGATCCTGATGAACTTATCCTCGAACTCGCAGCTATGCCGGGTGAAAAAATTGCCAAAGTAAAAATAGGTGAATATGAAGCGGTACGAGATGGAATGGTGGTCAACTTACTGCTTGAAGCTGTGCCTGACTTGCGTCTACGTCTCGATACCAATCGTCGCTGGACGCCACTGAAAGCCCGGCAATTTGCCAAATATATCAATCCAGATTATCGCTCGCGTATTGCCTTTATTGAAGAACCTTGTCAGACCCCTGATCAGTCGCGCGAGTTTAGCCTGGAAACCGGGATTGCTATTGCATGGGATGAAAGCCTGCGCGAAGCGGGCTATACCTTTCAGTCGGAACCGGGGGTAGTGGCTGTCGTGATTAAACCCACGTTGACTGGCAGTCTGGATACGATTCGACAACAGGTCGCTGTTGCCCATCAAATGGGACAAACAGTGGTGATCAGCTCTTCTTTGGAGTCTAGTCTTGGCTTAACTCAGCTCGCGCGCATTGCTGCCTGGTTAACACCTGATGTCATTCCTGGTTTAGATACGCTGTCTTTAATGCAGACTCAGGTTATACGTACTTGGCCTGGTAGCCAGCTCCCTTGCTGGCAACTTGATAACTTGGAACAGATTCGATGACTTTTCATCACTGGCCGTGGCACTATTGGGCGGACTTGCGTGGAGGTGATGAGGCGCTAATACTCGAAGGACGAACACTCGACTGGGCGACTTTATGTCAGCATATTGATGGCCTGGCGGGTGGTTTTCATCAGCAAGGTGTCAAAGAGGGCGATGGGGTGGCGCTGCGCGGAAAAAATAGCGCACAGTTATTGCTGGCCTGGATGGCATTATTACAGTGTGGCGCTCGTGTTCTGCCGCTAAATCCCCAGTTTCCAGATGAATTTTTAAGTGACTTGCTTCCTGGACTCTCGCTTTCATGGGGGATTTCATTACCGGATACTGAGCCTGTTTCTGGCTTACCGACACTGCAATGGTTAACTGCGGAACCCTGGCAGGAGTACTGGCAGCCTGATAGGCTGGCATCCATGACACTCACCTCCGGGAGTTCAGGTCTTCCTAAGGCGGCGGTACATACCTGTGCTGCACATCTGGCAAGTGCCGCGGGTGTCCTCTCGAGGCTGAGCTATAGAGCGGAAGATAGTTGGTTACTTTCTTTGCCATTATTTCATGTTTCCGGACAAGGCATCTTTTGGCGCTGGCTACGGGTGGGTGGAAAATTAGTGGTTAAGCCTGACCTTGCGCTCGCTTCTGCTTTGCAGGGATGTACCCATGCTTCTCTGGTACCGACTCAGCTATGGCGTTTGCTGGAACAAAAACAGACGTTCACATTACGTGAGGTTTTGTTGGGTGGCGCGACTATTCCCGTAGCGCTGACACAGGAGGCTAAAGCTGTCGGGTTAGTGTGCTGGTGTGGCTATGGATTAACAGAATTAGCCTCAACCGTGTGCACCAAACTGGCGGATGGTTTACCTGATGTCGGCACTGTGCTCCCCGGGCATCAGCTTAAAATCATGGCCGGAGAGATTTGGGTACGTTCTGCAACGCTTGCCCGCGGTTACTGGCGTGACGGTGAGCTGGTCTCGCTCTGTAATGCCGACGGTTGGTTTCCTACGCGTGATTTTGGTGTGTTAAACGACAATCGGCTACAGATTATCGGGCGTGCTGATAATCTCTTTTTTAGTGGTGGAGAAGGTGTTCAACCGGAGATTGTTGAACAGATAATTGCCAGACATCCTTCAATAGAGCAAGTATTTATCGTACCGGTTACTGACGTTGAATTTGGGCAGCGGCCAGTAGCGATAGTGTCTGCCAGGGGAGAGATTAATTTTCAGGAAATACATCTCTGGCTGAACGATAAATTACCTCGTTTTCAGATACCGGTTCACTGGTATACGTTGCCTGAACAGTTCAAGCTGGAGGGGATTAAAGTTTCGCGTCAAAAACTGATGTTATGGGTTACACACATGCCTTTAGCGCCCTGATACCAACCAGCTTATCTATCTCCGTATAGGATGGTTTATTGGTATTAGTGATAAACCGATTGTAATAGTCTCCCTGAATCATTACAGAGCCAGGGCCTATGAAACGGAAAAACAGCATCCCGACACCCCATGACGCGACATTCCAGCAGTTCCTGAGACAGCCGGACATTGCCCGTGATTTTATGGAGCTTCATCTCCCGGTGGAGTTACGTGCTATCTGTGA
>Ga0302347_1002543_pt1 | contig 18186 bp, 16 predicted proteins | sample PhyWR1_FD_202178 | JGI IMG/M metagenome (GOLD analysis project Ga0302347, IMG submission 202178) | Leaf surface microbial communities from wheat plants in UC Gill Tract Community Farm, Albany, California, United States - DLSL W.R1 (v2)... | ecosystem: Host-associated > Plants > Phyllosphere >...
CCCTGACCCCGAAGCAAGAATCCTTCTGCCAGCGGTATCTGGAAACGGGCAACGCCAGCGAGGCCTACCGGCTCTGCTACAGCACCACGGCGGCCAAACCCGAGACGGTGAACCGATCCGCCAAGGAACTGCTGGATAACCCCAAGATCGCCGCAAGGCTTTCCGAGCTCAGGGCAGAAGCCCTGGTAGGGCATTCGGTCACCATCGCCACCCTCCTGAAGGAACTGGAAGAAGCCCGGCAGGTGGCCAAGCGCAAGAAGCAGGGCACCGCCATGGTCCAAGCCACGATGGGCAAGGCGAAGCTGGCCGGCCTGGAGAAGGGCGCCGAGCCAGACGACACGCCTGTGCCTGCCGCCGTGCGCATCGAGATCATCAGCGGGCGGAAGAATGCCAACCCTCAATGAGCCGCAGGCGGCGTTCCTCCAGCTGCCGCACAAGTTCCGCGCCTTCGTGGGCGGGTTCGGCTCGGGCAAGACCTGGGTAGGCTGCGGCTCGCTGTGCCGGCATGCGTGGGAGCACCCGAGGATTCCGGCCGGCTACTTCGCCCCGACCTATCCTCAAATCCGCGACATCTTCTACCCGACCATCGAAGAGGTGGCCCACGACTGGGGTCTGCGCGCCTCCATCGCCGAGTCGAACAAGGAAGTCAGCCTGTACGCCGGCCGGCAGTACCGCGGCACGATCATCTGTCGGTCGATGGAGAAGCCCTCCAGCATCGTGGGCTTCAAGATCGGCCAGGCGCTGGTCGACGAGATCGACACCATGAACAAGCGCAAGGCCCAAGACGCCTGGCGCAAGATCATTGCCCGCCTGCGCGTGAAGGCTGACGGGCTGCAGAACGGCATCGACGTGACGACCACCCCCGAGGGGTTCAACTTCGTCTACGAGCAGTTCCACCAGATGCCGAGCGAGCGGCCGGAGCTGAAGGCCCTCTACGGCCTGGTGCATGCCAGCACCTACGACAACGAGGTGAACCTGCCGGAGGACTACATCCGGTCGCTGTACGAGAGCTACCCGCCGCAGCTGGTGCAGGCCTACATCGACGGCATGTTCGTCAACCTGACCACCGGCTCGGTCTACAGCGTGTTCTCCCGATCGCGCAATGCCACCGATGAGGTGATCGCGGAAGGTGAGCACCTGCACATCGGCATGGACTTCAACGTGCTGAACATGACCGCGATCGTTTGCGTGATCCGGGACGACCAGCCGATGGCGCTGGACGAGCTGACTGGCATCCGCGACACCCCGGCAATGATCCTGGCGCTGAAGGATCAGTTCCCTGGCCACCGCATGACGATCTACCCCGATGCGAGCGGGGAGAGCACCCACACGAACAACGCCAGCGTCTCCGACCTGGGCCTGCTGCGCGTCGAGCGCGGCATGAGCGTGGTGAAGCCCGCGGCAAACCCCCGTATCCGCGCGCGCGTGGTCAGCGTCAACGCCATGCTCTGCAACGCCAAGGGCAGGCGCCGGCTGAAGGTCAACGTGCGCCGCTGCCCGAAGCTCACCGAGGCGCTCGAGAAGCAGCCCTACGACGCCAACGGCATGCCCGACAAGACAACCGGCTTCGACCACCCGCCGGACGCGCTCGGTTACTTCATCCATGGCAGGTATCCCGCCGCAGTAAGCGCGCGCGACCGTGGAGCCATTGAACGGCCTTCTGGGCTGAAGCCTTATAGCCGGGCCTGGCTGGAGTCTTCCGGCCTCCCGTCAAACGCCGACCGTAGGAGAAATGCCCTGTGACCATGCTGCCCGCCGACGGCCTGATGGATGCCATGGCGGCCCAGGATGCCGCCGATGCCGAACGTGAAGCGGAGGCCCAGGCGCTGCTGCAGGAAGAGGCCGATGTTGCCAACTGGCACAAGCTGCTGAAGGAGTCGCGCGACTTCGACTGTGACGCCCGCAAGGGCTACGCGCTGGACCGCCGCTACTGCCGGAACCTGGTCGACGAGGCGTACAACGTGTCCGTGCCCATCGCCGGCACCTACGTGAACCTGTTGACGTCCTTCCTGTACGCGCGCGACCCGGAACCGGCCGTGGTGCCTGCCGAGTCGGTGGGGTCCAGTCGCGTGAAGCAGGCCAAGGAAGTGGGCCGCACCCTGGAGATCGTCATCGCCTCGCTGTGGCGCAAAGGGCGCCTGAAACACAGCATGGACGCCATGGTCCGCTCGGGCCTGAGCATCGGCATCGGCTGGGTCAAGGTGGCCTGGCACCGGGAGACCGAGCGCGACCCGATGACCGAGCAGCGCATCGACGACCTGCGGAAGAAGCTGCAGGCGGTCGCATCAATCGAGGCCGAGCTGGCCGAAGGTTCCGCCGCCAATCCCGACCTGCTGCGTGCCCAGTACAACCAGCAGCTGCAGGCGCTGGAAGGGCAGGTCGAGCAGGTGGTGTTCAACGGACTGGTCGCCGACTTCGTGCGTGGTGAGGACATCCAGGTGTCCATGGACGTGGCCACGCTGAAGGACTACACCGTCGCGCCTTGGATCGCACACCGCACCTTCCTGCCATACGAGGACGGACTGGCCGCCTACCCGGAGTTGCGGGAAGAGCTGAGCAAGGCTGAGGCCTTCTACCACGCCAAGCGCGGCCGGGATCCGGCGCCCTTCGCCACGGCACAGGAGGGCATGAGCGAGTCCGATGCCGACGTGTTCCGCAATGCGACGGCAGCCGGGCAGGGCAGCGATAGCGGTCCGCGGTTCCTGTGCGTCTGGGAAATCTGGGATCGCCGCACCGGCATGATCCACACCGTCACACCGGGCCTGCGCCGCTACCTGCGCGCGCCGTTCCAGCCTGACCAGGCCAGCACGCGCTTCTATCCGTTCTTCCAGTGGGCGCCCCTGTGGGTGGATGGAGAACGGCATCCGCAGTCCCTGGTGGACCGCTCGCGCTCGCTGCTGGACGAGTACAACCGCACGCGCACCAACTATCGCGAGCATCGCCGCCGCGCGATCCCGAAGATGGGGTTCGACCGCGGCGCGCTGGAAGTGGAAGACGCGCTGAAGCTCGAAGGCGCCACCACCAGCGAGATGGTCGGCCTGGACCTGAAGGGGCAGGGCTCGCGAGAAGTGCTGTTCCCGATCCAGTACAACCAGATCGACGGGGCGCTGTACGACACCGCGCCGATCCGGTCCGAGCTGGAACTGATCTGGGGCATCCAGGAGGCGCTGTCCTCCAGCATCCAGACCGCGAAGACGGCCACCGAGGCCGATATCCAGCAGCAGGGCACCGAGTCCCGCCTGGGCTACAGCCGCGACAGCCTGGACGACCTGCTCGGCGACGTGGCGCAGTTCACCGCCGAGGTAGCCATGTCGCCCGCCGGGCTGTCGCCGGATGAAGCGGCAGAGATCGCTGGCCCGGAGGCGCTCTGGTTCAACGCACCGCTACCGAGCCTGGTGTCCGCGCTGGTGTCGGTCGACATTCGCGCGGGCAGCTCCGGCCGCCCGGCTTCGAACCTCCGCCGGCAGCAGTGGGGCGCCATCCTGCCGCAGCTGCAGGAGGCCGTGGTCACCATCGGCCAGATGCGCGGTGCCACACCGCTGGATATCGCGAACAGCCTGGAGCAGCTCATGGTCGAAACCATCGAGCGCACCGGTGACACCTCGATCGACGCCTATTCCTTCATCCCGCAGGTGCCCGCCATGGGTGCCATGCCGCTGCCTGGCGCTGCCCCGGCCGTGGGTGGCCTGCCGATGGGCGACCCGCAGCAGCCCCTTCCCCCGCCGGCAGAGCCGGCACCCGCGCCGACGCCGATTGCCGGCCCCGTCGCACCACCCCTCTGACCTGACAGGAGCAACCTGATGGATAACCAACACCGCAAGATCATCGGCTACCGCGAGCTGACCCAAGCCGAGATCGACCTGATGAACCAGATCAAGGCCAAGGGCCAGGAGCTGGACGACCTTGTCGCGAAGGTCAACGAGGCGAACGCCAGCAGCTCCGCCACCGGCAGCGAGTGCTTCCGCTGGGCCGCGATCGCCAAGACCGACTTCCAGACGGGCCTGATGGCATTGACCCGTGCTGTGGCCAAGCCGACGAGCTTCTGATCGTGCGCCGCCACCCCCTGACTGTAGCCATCAAGCGCGTGCTCGCCTTCCGGGCGCGCTGACGATCACCAGCACCGCCACCCCGCCGCCAACTGAGGTTCCACCATGACTATCGAAGACCAGAAGACTCCGGCCGCGCCGGACACCACCCCGACCGACACGCAGGGCGCTCCCGCCGCCGCTGAGGCGCCGTCCCAGCCCGAGGCCCCACAGGTTGATGCCTTCACTGCGGGCGTCGAAGCAGCACGCGCACAGGAAGCCCAGGAGGATGCGCTGCCGCCGGCCGCCGATGCCCCCGATGGCGCTGATCCGGCAGCACCTCCCACCGATGGCCAGCCGCCGGTCGACCCCGCAGCTCCGCCTGCAGGTGCACCGGCCGCGCCGCCGGCAGATGCGCCGACAGCCAAGCCGCCGACCGTCGACGAGGAAGTGCAGCAGCTGGGCCTGAAGGACCGCGCGGCCGAGCGCTTCCGCGAGCTCAACCAGCGCCTGGAAGAGGCCAGCGGCTTCCGCGATCGCGTCAGCCAGTGGGAGCAGACGGTGGAAAGCACCGGGGCCAGCCCCGAGCAGTTCGGCGGCGCGCTGCGCTACCTGTCGGACATCAACTCCGGAGATCCGGCCCGCATGGGCGAGGCCTACGACCGCATGCAGGGCGAGCTGCAGTGGCTTGGGAAGCAGCTGGGGCGTGAGGCTCCGGGCTTCGACCCGATCGCTGCGCATGCCGACCTGGCCACGCGGGTTGCCTCGGGCGACATCACCCGCGACGTGGCTCTGGAGCTGGTCCAGCACCGCCAAGCTGGCGCCCTGCAGCAGACCCACGTGCAGACCCAGCAGCAGCGCGTGCAGCAGGATCAGGAATACGATCAGGGCATCGCCTCGGTGAAGGAGCTGGGCCTTGGCCTGCGCGCCAACGATCCGCTGTTCGACCAGAAGATGCCGCTGCTCACCCCGGCCATCGAGGTTATCCAGCAGTCACTGCCGCCGAGCCAGTGGAAGCAGGCCATCCACAACGCCTACCTGCGTCTGCCGGCCGGTGCCGTCGCAGTGCCCCCGGCCGCAGCACCGCCGCGTGCGCCGAACAACCCGACCCGCCCCGCTGGTGGCGCACCGCTCGCCGCGAAGGTAACCAAGGAGAATGCGTTCGAGCTGGGTGTGCAACAGGCGCGCCTGCGCGGGCAGTAACGAAGAAGGGGCCTTTCGGCCCCTTCTTCTTACACAGCGGTGACCTCAAAAACGGGTTCAGTTCCAACCGCGTTCCCGTCTGGTCCGATGAGCCAGCCGGACCAATTCTTGAAGCGACGCCGGTCTCCTGAACATTCCTCGCCGGTGGCCGCATTACCTGCAAGGTCGTAGAACAAAAGAGCTGTCTGGGCTCGGCAGAGGATGACCGGCTTGGACCCCAAGATGATTGAAGCGTCCCACGGCTCGCTGTTGCCGCTCACGGCGTCACCCATGCCTTCGACCCGGGCTTCGATACGGTAGCCGTTACCGAAATAGGTGGCGTCTCCGTAGGACTGCCCGGCGAACGCCCCGGCGGTGCCGCCCGTGAGCTGCACGGAACAGGTTTTGGCTGAGGCCTGGTTGCTGGATTTGACCGAAAGAAACCATTTTCCGTCGAGCAGGAAGAAGTTCCCTGCTGGGATTTCGCTGGCATCGATCACGATCAGCGCGTCTACTGGGATTGCCATTCCATTGCCCCTGTTGTTGATAAAGCCGGCTTGCCCCGGCTCAGCGAGTTTACCCGGCGATTCGCCCATTGACGCCACCCCCCGCACTGGCATCTTGACCACCGAGCGGCACACCAGCCGCCCCGCGTGTGACGTAAGCCGGGTTCGCCGCCGGTAGCGCTGTAACGAGCTTCGCGCCCTCGGAACGCGGAAAGACCCTCGGCCCCAACGGGTCGGCCCTTTCCTTCCGAGGTTCCTATGCCGCTTACCGCCGCACAATTCGTGTCTGGTTCGAACACCCAGCTCCAGACCTACGCCACTGACGATCCGATCGATCAGTTCACCACCGAGCGCCCGTTGGCGAGTTGGTTCATCCGCAATCGCAAGGACTCCGTGTTCGGTAACGGCGTCTTCAACGAGAAAATCCGCTACACCAACGACTCGAACTACCAGAACTACAGCGGTGACGACCAGGTCACCTACAACCGCAAGAAGACCACCCGGCTTGCGCCGTTCCAGGCATACGAGGCCTTCGATGGCTTCACGCTCAACGAAACCGAGCTGGCCAACAACGGCATCATCCTGACCGATGACCGTAATGCGGTAATGACCGAAGCCGAGAAAATCCAGATCGTCAATCTGCTGGACGAGAACTGGACCACGCTGAAGGACGGCTTCCAGGAGAACTGGGATATCGAGGTCCACCTCGATGGTTCGACCAACCCGAAGGCAGTTCCGGGTCTGGACGCGCTGGTCAGCACCACGCCGACCGTGGGCACCATCGGCGGTATCGACGCCTCGGCCACGACGTACTGGCGGAACTGGGCCGATATCGGTATCAGCACCGCCACAGCTGGCAACCTGATTTCCCACCTCGAAACCCTGTGGCGCAAGTGCATTGCCTACGGAAAGATGGGTGCACCTGACTTCATCGTGGTTGGGTCGGAGATGTACGACGCCATCAATTCCGATGCGCTGAAGGTGATGGGTCGCCAGATCACCCTGGGCCAGTCGTCCACCGGCGGCGTCACGCTGGACCCGTCCACCAAGGCGCTGGCCTTCAAGGGCGTGCCGATCGTGTGGGACCCGACCTTCGACGCGCTCGACGACCTGCTGGGCACGCTGCCGGTGCCGTGGAAGAAGCGCGGCTACTTCCTCAACAGCAAGACCTTCAAGCTGCGCCCGGTGAAGGGCCGCTGGATGATCCGCCGCACGCCGCCGCGCGTGTACGACCGCCACACGCACTACTTCGGCATGACCGCGCACTACGGTCTGACCATGAAGAAGCGCAACAGCAACGCGGTCTTCTCGATCGCCTGACCCCACCAAGGCCGGCGGGGATGTTCCTCGCCGGCAGGAGACCTGAAATGCCGAACGTGAAGACGCTCCCGACCGGGGGCACCATCGTCAAGCTCAACAAGACCCCGCTGCTCGGCGGCTGGGGTCGCGAGGGCTTGGCCAACCTGGGCGCCAATACCGCTGTGACCACCGGCGTGCTGCTGCAGGGCCACGAAGCACCGGCCGACGGCAGCACCCCCGCGGCGGGCAGCTCGGGCTGGTTCACCGTGCTGAGCGCGGCGGCCAACCTGGCCCCGGTGGTCGAAATCGCCGACCTGCCGGACTTCATCCGCACTGGCACCGCCGCTACGGCGCCGATCACCCTGGAGGGCATCCAGTAATGGCCAAGATCGTCAATCTCCTGTTGCTGACGCTGGTCATCGACCGCGACGCAACCACCAAGCTACCCGTCCAGGCCTTCGACTACGAGCTGCCGATCCTGGAAGAGCTGTACCCGCCGGAGACCATCAGCGAGGTCAAGCGCGAATCGGTCGAGGTCAAGAACTTCGACGAGCACGAAGTCTTCGCCGGGCTGGAAAACAAGTACGGCCGCACCCCCGAAGGTGCCGAGGCCCTGAAGTACGCATACCGCAATAAACAGGACTTCACCAAGGCGGTGTCCGGCAGCATCGCGGCCGCCAAGGTCGAAGCGGTCGAGAACGAAGACGACGATCAGGACGAAGACGAGGGCGAGCAGGTCACCGAGCTGCAGACCCTCGCCGGCAAGACCGTCGACGAGATCAAGGAAGGGCTCGACACCCTGACCGACGAAGAGCTGCACGAACTGGCCGAGATCGAGAAGGCCGGCAAGAACCGCAAGGGCGTCATCGACGCCATCAACGCGGCGCTGGGCGACCAGGGCAGCGACACCGAGTAAGTCCGCTGGCGGCGGGCTGGCGGCCGGCCGGGGCAACTCGGTCGGCCGTTTTTCTTTCTGGAGGTAGGTATGGGCGGCAATAACGCACCGATCATGGTGAACGGCGGCAACGTCTACGACAGCCCGCTGGGCTACGACGCGCCGATCAAGTACGACACCGGCCAGGTGGACATGGGTTCCATCGGCGTGGAGTGGTCGCTGAAGAAGTGCAGGGAAGAGGTGATCCTGCGGCTGGGGTTCGTTGTGGCGCCAGTGAAGGTGCAGCGCACCTTTGCCCAGCTGCGCACCGCGGTGGCCACCTCGCTCGGGTTCAACTACGTGGGCGAGCCGGTGCCGCGCACCATGAAAGCCCTCAGGTCCGACCTCCTGCGCCGCCTGGGCTTCTCCGCTCAGGTCGCCGCCGGCGCCTGGCCACCGGGCATGAAGGAGCTGCTGACCAACTTCCTCACCGAGGCGCAGGAAGCCCTGCAGCATCAGTACCGCCTCGGCGTGGGTACCGCGTTGCAGCCTTTCGGCGAGGACGACGACCTGACTACCCTCGACCCCTGGGCAGTCTTCCTGCTGGCGCTGGCCAATGCCAAGGCCCACCACGGGCAGGCGGATGCGAAGTCCTACTACGACCAGCTGGCCGGCTACATCAGCAGCGTGGCCAAGTCGGCCGACATCGACCAGGTCATCAATACCGCCCAGGACTCGCTGCTGCAGCGCTATGCGATGGACCGGTACGACGACGGCAGCGCGCCGCTGGTGGACCCGGAAGACAAGACCCTGATCGATGGCGTGGCCGTGGAGATGCAGGCCATCGCCGACGCGAAGGCGAAGTACGGGCAGAAGGACGCGGAGGCCTATTACGGCCGCCTGCAGGAGATGGCCCAGCGTCGGCCGTTCGACTTGGACGCGATGGTTAACAGCATCATCCGCGACGCTCAGGACCAGCTGTACCAGCAATACAGCGATCTGCGCACGGAGCGGTGGTGGACGATCAGCTGCGTGCCCGGCGCCAACCTGTACGACGTGCCGCTCGACCTGGACCAGTACCTCGACTTCCGGCGCATCACCTGGGCCGGGATCCTGGACGATGAGCAGTGGTCCCCGCTTATCGCCGGCATCGACCCGATGCTCTACACCAGCAACTCGCTGCGCAAGCCGGCCTATTACCAGCTGACCGCGGCCATCGAGATTTTCCCCGTGCCGGACCGCGCCTACGTCATCAAGCTGCGTGGCCATCTCGGCCTGAAATGGCTCAATGCCGACGACGACATGCTGACCCTGAGCAGCCGCGCGGTGTTCCTGCACGCCCTGGCCAACGCGAAGGCGCACTACCGCCAGCCGGACGCCGGCAACTACATGCAGCAGGCGCAGTCCTACGTGCGGCAGCTGATCGCCGGCGCGCATGGCACCCGCCGCTACATCCCGGGCACGCAGCAGGTGCCGCCTGCGCGCCGCCCGATCCCCGTCGGCGGCTGGCCGGAGACCTGATTGATGCGAGCTCAGTACCTTTCCGCTGTAAAGGCCGGCATCACCCGGCTGCGCGACAAGGGCGGCGCGTCCGAAGATGCGCTGTTCGACCTGGTCAACGGCTACGTCACCGCAGCGCGCACCATCCGCATGCGCCCGGGCGCGCGCCTGCCGCTGACTCTGCCGCCGGGCACCGTGGGCCTGACGTCGTTCCGCGGCGCATTCGTGGTCTTCGCCGACGCGGTCATGCCGCCGGGCCCGGGCTACTCGGTGGTGGTGCTGAAGCACCCCAGCAACGGGGCGGCGACACTGCGGGAAATCCACTTCTCGCTGCCGTTCCTGGGCTACCTGTACGTGGTAGCCGAGTTCTCCGACGGCTCGACGTATCACTACTGGCTCGAAGAGGGGAAGCCGTGGGCGGCCGGCACAACCTACCTCCCGGGCGCGCTGGTCAGCCCCGCCGTCGCCAACGGCCTGGCCTATCGCCTGCTGGACACCGGCTCAGGGCATGCGCCGTGGGAGGCCTACGCAACGCGCACTGCCGGCGACATCGTCGTGCCGACCACGGCGAACGGCTATCGGTACACGGTGACCAGCGTGAGCAGCAGCGGCGCGCGATCGGGCAACACCGAGCCCACCTGGCCGACCGACGCAGGCGCGACCGTGAACGAGGACGTCGCGATCGAGAACCCCTACGCCAGCGCCGGCAGTGGAACCGCGGGTGGCTCGGTACCGGTCTGGTCCGGTGGCCGCCTGACCGCTCCGGGCGACCTGATCCGACCCGTGAATCTGCCGTCGCCGACTGCGACCGCGCCGATCAACGGAGACTTCAGCGGCGGCAGCACCGGTTGGGACATCGAGGGCGGGGCGGAGATCACCGCGGGGCGATTGCAGCTGCCCGGCAGCATCAGCGACGGCGCAGCGATCAACAAGGCGATCTTCGTGGTTCCGGACGGTGGCAACCTCACCGCGAGCTGCCAGATCGAGCAGGGCGCTGCGGTAGCCGGCGCGACTCGGGGCTGGTGCGAGGTGCGCTGGTACAGCAAAGAAGACGTGATGGTGTCCTACACCCAAGGCAACATGATCACGAGCGGCCTGGCTACGTCCACGGTCGTTTCCTCCAAGCCAGCAGGCGCCGCCTACGCGCGTGCAGTGGTCGCGCTCTGGTCAGTGGCCGACCACACCCACCTCACCTTCGGCGACAACCTGACCGTCTCCGGCGCGGTCAACGGGCTTCCGGCGGGCCTGGTCTATCAGGCAGTGCAGGCGACCTCGGCGCACACCGCCGGCGCTGAGCCGGCGTGGCCGAACCTGCTGGGCAAGCGGGTGGTCGACGGCGGCGTGACCTGGGAGGCAGTGGCGATCACGCGCGTGACGTGGCAGGCCGCGCCGCTGTACGTCAGCGCGGGCAGCGAGCCGGCGTGGCCTACCAGCGTGGGCGGAACGGTGACCGACGGCACCGTGACGTGGCAGGCGGTGAGCCGCCGCATCGAGGACCCGAACTGCCCGAACAGCAAGGTGGTCGTGATCGCCGCATCCAAGGTGTTCGCCGCGGACGGGGATACCGTGCGCTACAGCGCCACCGTCGCGCCGAAGGACTGGTCGTCGGCAGATGACGCGGGTTTCCTGCCGACAGGCCTGCAGAACTACGGGGCAAACCCCGTCGCGGCCATGGGCCTCTACCGCGGCAACCTGATCCCCTTCAACGCTGAGGCCTTCCAGCTCTGGCAGGTCGACGAGGACCCGGCCAGCATGGCGCTGCTGGATGCGCTGCCGATGGGCAGCACGCAGCATCGCGCGATCGCCGCGGTCAGCAATGACCTGCTGTTCCTGAGCAGCCAGGGCGTGCGCACGGTCGGCATCGCCGCGAGCAGTACCAACTTCCAGGCCGGGGACGTGGGCATGCCGGTGGACGTGCTCGTGCAGGCGTGGCTGGCCGATCCGTCAGTGGTGCCGCGGGCGCTGTACTACCCTGCCGCTGGGCAGTACTGGCTGATGTTCGCCAAGGGCGGCAAGACGGAGGTCTTCGTCTACACCATGACCCAGATCGGCCAGGTGGGCGCGTGGTCGCGCTACCTGTTCCCGTTCGAGGTCTCGGCCTGGGCGATTCAGGGCGACTCGCTGCACCTGCGCTCGGCAGACCGCATCTACCGGATGGAAGATGGCGCGATCGGGGACGAGGTGAGCCAGGGCGTGACCACGCCGTTTGAGGGCATCATCCAGTGGCCATGGCTGGACTTCGGGCAGCCGGGCGTCACGAAGATGCTCTACGGCTTCGAGGTCGTCGGGCAGGGCAAGGTGAAGGTGCAGGTGGGGTTCGATCAGACCAACGGCGGCGCGTTCACGGCCCCGTATGAGGTCAATCCGGACACGCTGACCGGTGGCCCGATCCCCATGCCGCTGGCCGGCCCATCCTTCGCCGTGCGCCTCGTGTACGACGGCACCGAGGCATGGCAGTGGAATGCGTTTGGCCTTTACCTGCAAGACTTCCGGCCCATGACGTGACCATTGATCAGGCACCCCCGGAGGGCAGCATTCCGGCATGGTTTCTGCCCACCTTCCCAGCAATATCGTCCCGTGCCGGCCGCTGCATCTGGTGGCTCTGGCTGAGTACATGCGCGAGTGCGAACAGCGCCAGTTCCTGGCCGTCCTAGGCGGCCAGCGCTTCAATGCGGACACCGTGGCGCACGCGCTGGTCAACTCCTGGGCCACGTCTGCGCCCTACGCCGTCACGGTACTCCACGCCGACGGTGTCACTCCGGCAGCCGCGGGCGGTTTCGAGCCGATCGGGCAGGGCATATGGCAGTCCTGGATGGTTGGGACGGAGAACGGTTGGGACGAGCAGTGGCGCGCGATGACGAAGGCCAGCCGCTGGCTGATCGAACAGCTCTTCGCACAGGGCGCGCGACGGATACAGGTCAATGCGTTGGCCGACAGGACCAAGGCCATCGAGTGGTTTGAACGATCGCTGGGGCTGGTGCCGGATGGCGTATGGCACGGCCACGGTGCGAACGGCGAGGACATCGCCCATTTTTCCCGTATGCGAGGTGCCTGATGGGCGGTAGTAGCGGAAGCGCGGCGGCGAACGCCGCATCTCAGTCGGAGGCGTGGCGGAATCGCAACGTCGACCGTGCCGTTGAACAGATCAACACGACCTACGGCTCGGGCGGGCGGCAGGCCGACGTGGACGACTTCTTGGGTGCGACCCGATCGTTCTACAACAACGAGCTGGGCCGGCAGAAGAACGTGGCCGATCGCAGCCTGAAGTTCGCGATGGCCCGCAACGGGCTGGCGGGCGGATCGGCTTCAGTGGACGCCAATCGGACCTTGGGCGAGAACTACCAGCAGGGGGTTCTCAATGCCGAGCGCCTGGCGCAGGGGGCGACCGCGAACCTGCGCAACTCCGATGAAGCATCCCGCCAGAACCTGATCTCTCAGGTGGCCGGCGGCCTCAGCTTGACCAGTGGCGCCAGCCAGTCTGCCAGCGCGCTGCAGAACAACCTGCAGGCGGCGCAGGGCGGGCTGCAGGCGAGCAACCTGGGGGATGTATTTGGCGGGCTGGCCAGCATCTTCACGAGAAGCCGCGAGTCGGCGCAGGAGCGCCGTGGGTACCGGGACACGTTTGACAACCGCTACGCCGGCGGAATCGGCTTCGGCGGTCCCCGATGAGGACCGGAGTGCGTCGACTGGACATGCTGGGCCTGCTGAAGGGTACGATCAGCCGCCCCACGGTGAGTGATATCAACCGCCTCCAGGCATTCTGTGAGCAGCTGCCGCAGGCGCACATGGAGGTCGAACATACGTTTCTGCCCGGCCAGTACCTGCGGAAGATGTCGATGCCGGCGGACACCCTGGTAGTGGGGAAGCGGCATCGTTTCCGCCATGCGCTCATCGTCTCCGGCCACGTCACCATCCGCACCGCGCAGGGCATGGTGGAGCTGCAGGGCATGCACATCATCGACTCGCCGGCCGGCATGAAGCGCGCGATCTACGCGCACGCGCCGAGCGAACTGGTAACCGTCCACCTCACGGACGAAACCGATCTGGAGCGGATCGAGGCGCTGGTGATCATGCCCGACGACGAACCGCTGGAACTGGAGGCACAGCCATGACGTGGGTAGCCACCGCGATCGCCATCGTTGGCGCGGCGACGCAGCAGTACAACCAACACAAGACCGAGGAAAAGCGCGACCGGCGCCTGGCCGGTCAAATTCGGCAGCAAGCTGAGTACCAGGACCAGGCCGACGCGCAGGTGGCCCAGCTGCTGTCCGAGCGGCAGGCATCCACCAGCGAGCCTGAGCGCCAGAACACGAGCCAGCAATATCTGGATCAGGTGAGGGCGGCGCAGGGAGCGGCAAATCGCGGCCTCAACCAAGGCGGCGCGGTGAGCGATGCCTACAGCGCATCCGCCAATGCCGCGGCGCTGGGCATCTCCGACTACGGCAACACGGCCGCCAACCTGATGGCGCGCATCGACGCACCGCAGCAGCAGCGCACGCGAGAGCGGCTGGAAAGCGGGAATCTTGCCTCCCAGCTGGGGCTGATTGGTCGCCGCGCCTCTTCGGCGGACTTTTTGGGCCAGCTGCAGCTGCAATCCATTCGTGACAACCCGTGGCTCACCGCAGCGGCCGGGGTCGCGCAAGGAGTGTCGAGCGGCCTGTCCTCCCGTGGTGGGGCCCGTGCGGGTGCCGATTCGGTGAGCAGCCAGGCGAACAACATCACGGCGTCGAACAACGCGAGGTTGTTCGCCCGATCCCAGAATTCTTGGAGGTAACACCATGGCATCGAACGGATGGGCCGCACTGGGTGAAGCGTTCGCCGGTCGTGGCGCGCGCGAGGACGACGCCTACATGCGAGGCCAGGGGAAGGGCGCGCAGCTGACGTCGCTGCTGGCCAAGGCAGAAAGGGACACTGCAGAGCGGGTAGCCGCCGAGCAGCGAAGGGACGCATTGGCGAAGGCCGGCTACACCCAAGAGGAAGCAGGGCTGCTCAGCAATCTGTTCGAGGGGGGCATCGATCCTCGCACTCTTAGCGGCTATCGTGGCGACACGCAGGCGCAGGGCTTCCGCGACAAGATCGTGGAAAGCGGCCTTGCAGGGAACATGGCCGATGCCGGCGCGTACAGCATGGGCCTCGCTAAAGGCCCACTGGAGCTGACCAAGATTCTGGACGGGACTGCGTTCAACCCGTACGCGGAGTCCAGCCAGCAGGTTTACACAACGCCCGTCGGCCAATCGACTATCGGCCAGCGCAACGCGTCTGCGGCCTCCAGCTACGCTAGCGCGGACAACTCGCGCGCATCTGCGGCGAAGACGCGCCAGGATATGAGGCAAGGCGCGGAGCAGTTCGGCCTGCAGCGGTCCGGACAGTGGAATCCTGCGGGGAAGCAATCCGGTGGCGGGGGCGGGAGTGGGCCTCTCCCTGTTGGTGCCCTGAAGGAGCTGCTGTCGGTCGAAGAAGCCTTGGGCGGCACGGAGGTTCTCGGCGACATCATCGGCAAGAACCGTAGTCGGCTGCAGTCTGGCGGCCTGCGCGTTGGGCCTGGGCAATCTCTGATCGGACGCATTCGCACCGGCTTGGGCGTGGCTGGAGCGAACGATGTAGCTCTGAACGAGTGGCAGGCTGACAAGACCAAGATCGTCAATGAGTCGTTGCGCCTGAACAAGGGTGTTCAGACCGAGGGCGATGCAATCCGTGCTGGCGAGGAGCTGATGGCCGCCAATGACCAGGCTACGTTGAACCGGGCACTTGACCGTCTGGAAAGCATCAACAACCGCGCGATCGAATTGCAAAGCCGGAAGCAGTCGCTGATCAACGGCAACTACGGCCGCATCAGTAGCCCAGGGTTGCCACCCAGTGCCGCGGAGGCCTTCAGCGGTGTGCCTGCGGCCGCGACTGGGGGCCGCACACCAGTGCGGGCTGGCATGTCGAACGGCCGCCGGGTTATCCAGTACAGCGACGGGAGCGTCGAATATGGCGATTGACCCTTCAACCATCGTCTGGGACGACGAGTTGCCGAGCCAGCCTATGCCGCGCCTCGGCCAGGCGCCTGATCCGGCGTCGATCGTGTGGGATGACATGCCGATTACGGACCTGCCGACTGTGCAGGCCGCGCCGCCGGACTTCTCCAGCGTGACCGCTACAGTGGACAGTACCGCCAGCGGCCGGCAGGCGGATGGCTGGAAGGCAGGTCCGTTGCGTGACGCGCTGTTCGGCGCACGCTCTGTCCTGCAGGGCGGCGGCAGTCTGATCGGCGCTCTAGGCGGTGATGCTCTCGGTGCCCTGGAGACGAAGATCACCGGCCGCCCGGTCGCATCCTTCCGGGACAACGCTGTCCGCCTGGCCGACGTCCTCGGGTTGCCTCAGGCTCAGACCTCTGGCGACCGTGTACTCGGCGACATCGGCGAGGCGTTGACCGGCACCGCCTTGACGCTCGGTGCTGGTGGAGCGCTGAACACCGGTCGGTCGGTCGCCGCCGCGCCGTCGGTTCGCACGGCAGCGGCTGACTTTCTGACTGCACAGCCCGCCCTCCAGGTTGCCAGCACGATTGGCGGCTCCGCTGCTGCTGGCGGTACTCGTGAGGCGGGCGGTGGCGCTGGCCTGCAGCTCGCTGCGGCGCTGGCCGGCGGCTTGGCTCCCGGCGCTGTCCCGCGTTTGCCCACCTCTGGCATTGTCCCTGCAGCGGCGGGGAACGCGTTGCGCCGCGTGATGCGCGGTGCTGACGCAAATGAGTACAACAACACCCTCTCGGAGTTCGCCCAAGCTGGCGTGCAGCCGAGTGTCGGCCAGGCCACCGGCAACCGGGTCGCTCAGGCGGCTGAAACCTTCCTGGGCAGCGTGCCTGGTTCTGCCGGCGTCATCGATCGGTTCGCTCAGCGCCAGGCCGGCCAGTTTGGCAGTCGAATTGATGACATCGCTAGCCGACTCGCGCCGGGTGGCGAGGCAGTCGACCCGGAGATGGCCGGCCTGGCAATCCGGCAGGGCATCGCTGGTCCAGGCGGCTTCAAAGAATTGTCACGCGCCGAGAGCAACGCTCTCTACCGGCAGTTGGATGAGCTGATGCCGCAGGACAGCCGTGTGGGCATCGAGAATGCACAGGCAGCCCTCGCTGAGCTAAATCAGACGATTCCGGGCGCGCCGAGCGTGTCGCGCTTCTTCCAGAACGCTCGCCTCGAAGGCATCGAGAGCGCTCTGTCCAAGGATGCCAGCGGCATCGAGGGGGTGCTATCTCGACCTGGCATGCGAGAACGTGTTGACCAAATGCGTTCCGAGCTGACCGAACAGGCACAGCTACGCCGCTCCGAGTTGGCCCAGGAAACGAACCAGCAGCGGCAGGGCCTGGTCGCCGAGCAGGGTGCGTTGCGCGATCGAATCATGAACACTGTCGAAGGGCGGCGAGCTCAGCTGTACCAGGAGGCCGACGAGCTGCAGTTGGAGCTGCGCGCCCAGCAGCAAGCGGCCATTGCGGAAAACCAGCGCCGCGCCATGTTCCCCGAAACCAGCAGCTCCCTCGTGCCAGTTATTTCTGACGCGGAGATCGCCCGACAGGTGCCGACTCGCAAGATGATCGATGAGCGCTTGCCTAGCCAGGCTGATATCGACGCTCAGGTAGTTTCTCGGGCGGACATCGAGCAGCGACTGACGCCGGATTCGGCCATCGATCAGCAGAATTTCGGCAGCGACTACGTCGAGAAGCAGATCAACGACTACCTGACCGGCCAGATCGACGGAAAGCTGCCCTATGAGGCACTTCAGAAGCTGCGCTCGCTTGTCGGAAGGGAGATCGACAACGCCAATTTCAGTAGCGATGTGCCTCGAAGCAAGTGGCGTCCCGTCTACGCTGCCCTGAGCCGCGACATGGAGGCGGCAGTGAATGCCACGGGCAACCCTCGGGCGACTGAGGCGTTGCAGAACGCCAACAAGTACCACTCTGGCTACGTCGATCAGCTCGACAACATCGACAGCATCCTTGCCAACAAGGACGGCGAAGGGGCCTTCCTCGCGACGATCAATGGCGTCAAGGATGGCCCCACGCGTCTGCGATCGATCATGCAGGCTTTGCCAGAAGGCGAGAAGAAGATGGTCAGCTCGGCTTTTATCCGCCGCATGGGGCGCGCCGTGGGGAACCAGCAGGACGACCAGAACAGCCTGTTCTCGATGAACACCTTCCTGACCAACTACGCCAACACCAGCCCGGAGGCCAGGAAGATCCTCTTCAACGGCTACGGGCCTGAGTTCGCCAAGAACATGGAGACCATCGCCAAGGCCACCTCGCGCATCCGGGATGGGTCCAAGGTATTCGCCAACCCGTCGGGCACCGGTGGCCGATACGCGTTGATTGGGCAAATCGCGGGGACTGGCAGCACTGCGGGCACACTGGTCGCCACGGGCAATCCTGCCCTCGCTTTCATCGCCGTAGCGAGTTCCTTGGGCGGCTCCATCACTGCGAATGGTGCCGCAAGAGTGATGACCAGCCCCAAGTACGTGAATTGGCTCGCCAGGACCGCAGAGCTGCCTTCTGGCGAACTGAACTCTCAGCTGCAGGTGCTGAGGGGCATCGCCGAGCGGTCACGAGACGCAGAGGTTATGGACCTTGCTGACGCGGTCCAGCAGCAACTCAACGAAGAACAGAGATGAGGACGTAAACCAAGCCGCCGAGAGAGGCGGCGCCCAGGGCCAGGATCCTCATGACCGCCCAGAAGGGGCTGGCGCTTACCTTCTCCAGGTCGGCCTCGCGCTTCTCGTGCTGGATCTCGGTCCAGGTCTTCGGGGTGCCGTAGTTGGTGTCCTTCCAGCCTTT
>Ga0302347_1002546_pt1 | contig 18164 bp, 9 predicted proteins | sample PhyWR1_FD_202178 | JGI IMG/M metagenome (GOLD analysis project Ga0302347, IMG submission 202178) | Leaf surface microbial communities from wheat plants in UC Gill Tract Community Farm, Albany, California, United States - DLSL W.R1 (v2)... | ecosystem: Host-associated > Plants > Phyllosphere >...
AAATTCAGTGGCAGTGGTTAATCGTCAGATACCAGCCAATGACTTTATCGTGCATTTTTTCTGATTTTGAGAAACAAAGCGTCTTACGTTCAAGTCGCTTAAAATGGATACGTAAATTCAGATAGTGTCGCTCAAATCCGCTGTGTATCTCTTACTGATGACATGACTTGCTGAAACAGGCTATGTTCGTACACTGGTCAGCATCAGTCATGTAAAAAGCGGTATTAAACTGACTCAGTAAAATCAGAAGCCGGCGTAACGTCTGTACATTGCGCGGGCGAATTGTTCATCAGCTTCGCAACAAATCATCACTTCTGCGATCTTCGGGGTATTGTTCTGGGACGAAAGTATTTTTAAATGCCGAAGAACCTTGTTGAGACTTATCCCAAGAACTCTTGCCGTCTCCCGGCACCATTCATAGCCATACCAACAATAGATTAAGGCTATCATGGTGCATGCTATCAATGACCATGCAAAAGCGTTCTATGAATATTTCGGATTCGTGCAATCCCCCCTGACACCTAATACGTTATTTTTTAAAATATAAAGTCCTCAGTGTTTTTATATATGCACAATAATATCTTTTGTGCATATATACGCTATCAGTCTGTTCAATATTTTCTCTGTTGTTTTTTATTTTTCATGTTACTGCCGTTTTTAATTTAAAAAATTCCCAATATAGTCGTTCTTCTCTCAAAGGAATATATCCATGAGCCTGAATCCTCACGACTTAACGCAGGGCGGTCAGGTTGTAAGCAGAGTGAGGATGAAACCATCGGGGGCGCGTCCTTAGCGAGTCACCAAAAGACGTGGCGCGCTTACTGAAAAAGCGTGGGGAGGCTTCAGATATCCACATCGACAATCTGCCGCTGAAGCTGGATTCTGAAATTCAGAACTTCGCCATGCACGGTACTGTCGGATCAGGTAAGTCCCAGTTGATGCATAAAATCCTGAAACAGCTGCGCGATCGCGGTGACCTGGTGATTATTTATGACAAGGGCTGCACCTTTGTAGAAGATTTCTATGACGGATCACGGGATACGGTACTTAACGCGAGGGATGCCCGCTGCCCTAACTGGACATGTGGGAGGAGTGCCGCACTATCTTCGCGGAGGGCGCGGAGCGTATGCGTAAGGATAAGGATCGCAGCTACAACAAATTTCTACGCACGCTGCTTGCCATTCAGCTGGATCAGCTTCGCGCTTTCCTTGTGGGTACGCCTGCCGCCACGTTGGTTGATGGCAAACCGCTATTTCTATCCGAAGTGTACTCACCAACTACGTAAAAGCGATGCGTTATTTTCAGGGTATCGATCGTCCGGGACGAGAGAAATTCACCATCCGGGAATGGATGAAGGGTCAGGCAGATAAATATCGGCTATGATTACGCGTCTTTTTGAACTGATGATTAGTGTGACTAATGGTATGAATCTTGAACGTTTTTGTTACTTACTGTTGATACTCGCGATTGTAGTCAGCCTGTCCCAGTCTGACTCACTGATACCCTGGTTATTTCTCGTTAACTTACTGACGCTTGTCATTTATGGTGCCGATAAATACGCCGCCCGAAAATCCTGGCGCAGAGTACCAGAATCTACTTTGCTATTATTTGGTTTTGTCGGTGGCTGGCCTGGCGCCATTTGTGGTCAGAAGCTATTTCGGCATAAAACACAGAAACAGCCTTTTAAAAAATATTTTTTCATCAGTGTGATACTGAATATTATAATAGCCGGAGTGCTGTACTGGTGGTATTGATAGTCTTACTCGTCAAAGATAAGGTTAGTCAGAGAATTTACTGAAAAAAACAGTGCGATAAGCGCCGGTAATACCTGCACGTACAATATTTTTTTGTTGGCGGTTATCGCCCCATTTGAGCCTTATCGACGTGAACAAGAGACAGCGCACACAATATGTGTGCATGTAGTGAACTAAGCTGATTAATTTCTGTCTTACTTACTATATCCCCTCATTGATTTATACCCTGACATTCTTCTCCCGCCATCGAGCGGGATTTTTTTGCACTAAACTCCACATACTCAGACCACAACAGAAAAAACAGCAGAGTGTTTTTATTTTTAGGTCAAGGTTTGGGGGACAGAAAATGGCATCCTGCCCGGCTACGGGCAGGGAAGAGAGTCAATTCAGAGCAGGAATATAGTTGCCAGACCGAGGAATATAAAGAACCCACCGGTATCAGTAATAGCCGTTATCATTACGCTCGAACCCACTGCGGGGTCACGACCCAGTTTTGCCATGGTCATGGGAATCACTACTCCCATCAAAGCAGCAAGTAACAGGTTAAGGATCATTGCCAGGGTCATAACGCCACCCATAGCGGCGTCACTGTACAGTGCCCAAGTCACGCCGCCCATCACACCACCCCACACCAGTCCGTTAATCACTGCCACACCTAATTCACGCATCATCAGAAACGAGATATTACCCGCCTGAATATGTTGCAACGCCAAAGCTCGTACAATCATGGTGATAGTCTGGTTCCCGGTATTACCCCCTATCCCTGCCACAATCGGCATCAAGGAAGCTAAGGCCACCAGCTCAGAAATGGTATGTTCAAACAGGCCGATAACCCTGGAAGCAATAAACGCGGTACACAGGTTAATAGCTAACCAGGCCCAACGTGTACGTACCGCTTTACTCACGGGAGCAAAGACGTCTTCTTCAGCACTCAGTCCCCCCATTCGACGCAGGTCGGTATCGGTTTCTTCGTACACCAAGTCAACAATTTCATCAACAGTGAGTCGCCCCATCAGCTTGCCACTACTGTCTATAACTGCGGCACTGATTAAGTCATCACGCTCAAAAGTACGGGCAACCTGTTCATCATTATCCTCTGGAGCAAAACATGCCGGGTTCTCGTCCATCACTTTTTGAACTAGCGTTTGCGGAGAATGAAGCAGGATAGTAGTCAGTTTCAGTTCACCAATCAGAGTATTATCACGCTGAGTGACAAACAATTTATCGGTATTTTGTGGGACTTTTCCGCGAATACGTAAATAGCGTTGAACCACTGCCAGCGTGATATCAGCCCGAACAGTGATAACCTCGAAGTCCATGATAGCGCCAACACTATGCTTATCATAGTGGAGGATTTTGCGTACTTGAGCACGGGCACTCTGGGGGAGTGTAGGTAAAAAACGCCCCATCAGATCACGGGGCAAATATTGTGCAAGATAAATCTGGTCGTCAAAATCAAGCGGTCGCAGTGCGTTAAGCAGTGCTTTATCGCTCATATCTTCAATCAAATCAGACCATACGGTTTCTGATGCTTTGACCAGTACGCTACCGCGCCTTTCTTCACTAACCAGGCTCCAGAGCGCAAGGCGTTCTTCGGTGGGCAATGCTTCCAGTACATCAGCCAGATCCGGAGCTGACAACCGCGTAACTAACTTAATTATCTCAGCAATATCCTGTTCAACACCGGGATCTTCTGCAAATGGCTCTTTCGCCAGAATAGCCGAGGCAACCGTTTTATTGAGTAACAGGATATGAAGAATGCGTGCGCGATCCATATCGCGTTGTTTCGTGCTGTACTTCCGCAAAACAGTCATAAATAAGCGATTCCCTGGCTGAGAGGCCCTAGTTTATCGGGTAAATATTTAAATTAAATGAAAATTAGCCTCTGTACAGTATATACCCTAAATAATTCAAATTGCTTGCAGGTGCAAAGCGAAGAGTGTCGATGTGCACAGGCAAATATCAAGCATGAGCCAATGCATCTGCTGACTTAATCCAGTGGAGTGCACTCAGTAGCTCATTGAATCGGTATAAGAATAACGTTTATCTGTAGAATAAAACCACCGACATCATCAATTAATATGCAGTAAATGTATGATGGTGATATATCTCAGGCGAATGTCACCAGTATCCCGATGACATTATACCCGTCATACTTCAAGTTGCCTGGATGTTGCTGCAAACAATCCTGCCGAATCACGTAGTTTACCTATGCTCATCGACAGAATTTACTCAGCGCCTACAAGTAACTCAAATTATTTTGGGTATATATGTATCATGGTGCAGGTTAGACTTCGGTGCGGGCAACTGCGTCCCGGGATGCATTTTCCCGGTCCAGACCGGTTAACTCGCTAAGTTGCCCCAGACGCATTTCCAGCAAACGATCAGCATGGATGAAGTAATGATCATCATGGCTAATCGCAAAAATTGTTTTTCCCCGTTGCTGCATTAACGGCAGAAGTATTTGATAAAATTCACGACGGAAATGAGGGTCCTGATCAGCAGCCCACTCATCCAGCAAAATAATTTCACGTTCTTCCGCTAAAGCCAGGAGTAAGGCAACACGTTTACGCTGCCCTTTCGAGAGCTTAAGATTGAGGATTTTCCCATCTTCCAGTTCCAGTTTGTCCGTCATTTTAAGATAAACTAACCAGTCAGCAACCCGTTCAGGGTCAGCCTCTTTTCCCTGCGGCCCCAGTAACTTATCGAATAACCAGACATCCGTGAATACGGCTGAAAATAATTTGCGATACTCCTGTAAGTTCTCAGGAGTGACTTGCTTACCATCAAGATAAATATCCCCTGATACTGGCTGATAAAGCCCAGTGACTAACATCGCGAGGGTTGACTTGCCACTGCCATTACCTCCGATTAAAAACAGTAACTCACCGCGTTTAATCGTTAAGTTAATCGGCCCAATACTGAAATTATTATCTTCATATTTAAACACCACATCTCGCATCTCCAGCGTTTGCCACTGAGTCGCTTCCTTAGGTCGAGGAAATGAGGAGTTGAAAGGTGCTAACTTGAAAGTATTGAGCTTATTAAAAGCGACTTGAGCTGTTAATAACGTTGGCAAGGCACCGACAGCGGATAGTAATGGAGTACGGAGGAAGAGTAGCGTCAGTGCAAAAGTCGCAGCAACGTTACCGTCTGACCAGCCAAGGCTATTTGCCATCCAGAAGACCAGACCAATAGCTCCCAGCATCATAATATTTGACCAGTTTACGGCGCTGAGGTGGAAAGTATCTGCCCGAATGATATGACGACGATATTCTTCAGCATGAGGAGTATACGTCTGATCATAAATCCATTGTGCACGTTCCTGGTTTAGCATCAGCTCTTTACGCCCTTCAATTACCGTTTGGTAATCGTTATAGAGCTGGTCCTCAACTTCCCGCAATACCGCAAGGTGCTTATAAACTCGAGATACCAGTATATAGCCGCCAAGGATGGTGATAATCACCCAGATTGCGGTGACAGAAAGCATCTTCGGTGACAACAGCCCCAGATAGATAACAGAGCCAATCGTCAAAATAATACCCTGAACTAATTCTGGTAATCGCACGAAAGCAATAGTGATATTACGAATATCACTCGTCAAACCTGCGAGCAAAGTGGCACCGCCAAGACGCTCTATCCGCTCAACATGGGTATCCATAATACGCTTAATGAATTCACTACGCAGGCGATAAACAAAATGGTGGCCAAGCGTGGTTAAAGCCAGTTGCGAAGCAAGGGTTACTGCCATTAATAGCAGCAGTAAGGCCAAAAATTCGGGCAGCACGGATAATGAAAGATCCGGGGTTTCTATCAGGCGCTGACTAATAAACGCAATGAGGCCAATGCCTAATGCTGCGCTAACGAGGCTTAATGCTAAGACCATTAAAAAAGGCCAGCGATACTGCCGGTATACCACACGTAAAAGTTCCATAGCTCAATCATCTAAAATAACACAGCCTGCAGTTTAAACAGCCTGCCCCTCACTTCAAGAATAATTCTCATTTTTATTCGCTTTTGGGAAAATCAACAAAGATTAGTCAGTTCTTTTGATTGTCGTTCATCATTCATTATTGATGCTTATACCTTCAGTTATACTCATTCAGCATGAAAGTTTTAAACTGTGGGGACATCCAAGTCTCAAAACCACTCCCCTCTTTGGTAATTAAGTAAACTGCCAGTCCTTCTTTCTCTGCTACTTGTTTCGCTTTTTCTGCTCCCAGCACCATCAATCCCGTATCCCAGCCATCGGCTTCCATTGCCGTCGTCGCAATTACTGAAACGGAAACTAAATTATGGTCTATCGGCCTGCCCGTTTGTGGGTTGATAATGTGAGAAATGCGTTTTCCATCAAGTTCATAGTAATTAAGATAACTACCTGAAGTGCTAATTGCGTGACCATTAATATCCACCAAAGCCTGAATCACACTTTCGCGATCAGTCGGTTTTTGGATAGCTACACGCCAGGCATTTCCTTCACTATTCATCCCCCTGGCAACAACGGTTCCCCCTACCGAAACCAGATAACGGCCAATGCCATTTTGCTCCATTAAACGGGCAAGATGATCTGCCGCATAACCTTCCCCGATAGTTGAAAGATCAACAGAGAGAGCGGGGAGATCCTTTTGCAGCCATTGCTTACCAGAAGCATTAATAACCCTGAGATGATGCAGACCCGTTAATGCTTTGGCTGCGGTAATTTGCTCCTCATCCGGCATTTTTTCCGGGATTTTGTGGGGACCAAATCCCCACAAATTAACCAAAGGCCCCACAGTAATATCCATGGCGTTATCCGTTTTTTCGCCAATACGCAATGCCATGCTAATAATATCACTCATTGCTTCACTAACAGGATAAGGTGCTGTACTGCTGTACTGGTTAAAACGAGATAGCGCAGAATCATTTTTCCAAGTCGACATTAACATATCGTCCGCATCCAACTGAGCCTGAATTTTCTCCCTCAGGTCTTTCTCCTGCAAACTGTCCACGCCAGCCAGGCTAACTCGCCAGTAGGTTCCCATTGTCTTACCTTCAAGGACTAAACTACGCGACACTGCCTTATCTGGGTTATCACAACCCGCTAAAAGTAAAAGCAATACAACAAGCCAGCTATGGAGAAAAAAACGTAAGTACATGGGGAGATATCTCATTATTAAAGCGCATCAGAATACGATATAAAAGAAATGCAAAACAGATTGATGATATAAATCAACACCAATAAAAAAGGCGCCATCAGGCGCCTTTTTTATTGGTAAAGAGGGACAAATAATTTTCCCCCTTTACTGCTCGTCAAATTAGAACTGGTAAACCAGACCTAAAGCAACGACGTTGTCGGTATTGATACCGGCAGCTCTGGTAAATTCATTGCCGTCTAACAGGTTGATTTTATAGTCAACGTAGGTAGACATATTTTTGTTGAAGTAGTAGGTTGCGCCAACATCAATATATTTCAGCAGGTCCTGGTTGCCGTAGTCCTGGCCACCATTGTTACTTGTGATGTTCTTACCTTTAGATTGCAGGTAAGCCACGGATGGACGCAGACCGAAATCAAACTGGTACTGTGCAACTAATTCGATGTTCTGTGCTTTGTTCGCGAAGCCAGAGATGGCTTCATCAGTACCGCCAAAACGGGATGCGTTGTAGGTCTGAGTGTACTGAGCAGCAAGATAAATATTGTTCGCATCGAATTTCATACCACCAGTGTAGGTGGTTGCATCTTTGCCATGACCGTATTGATTTGCGCTATTTTGTTCTGCAGTACGCTTAGAGCTAGCAATAGCAGAACCGATGCTAATACCTTGGCCCAGATCATAGGTCAAAGAACCACCGAAACCGTCACCGTTAGCCGTTAATGGACCATTACGGTTACCGCCTTCAGATGAAGAACTGTTTTTGCCCTGGTATTGTAGTGCAAATGCCAGACCATCAACCAGACCAAAGAAGTCAGAGTTACGATAAGTTGCTACGCCGCCAGCACGAGACTGCAGGAAGTTATCTGCGCCGTAGGTGTCGCCGCCAAACTCAGGCAGAACGTCAGTCCATGAAGTAACATCATAAACAACGCCGTAGTTACGACCATAGTCGAAAGAACCAGCATCGCCGAATTTCAGACCAGCAAATGCCAGACGAGTGTAGCTATTGGACTCACTTTCATCAGTGTTGCCCTTAACTTCGTATTCCCACTGACCATAACCAGTCAGTTCACTTTGGATCTGAGTTTCACCTTTCAAGCCCATACGGACGTAAGTTTGATCGCCGTCGTCAGCTTTATTTTTGGAAAAATAGTGCAGACCATCTACTTTACCGTACAGATCTAATTTGTTGCCGTCTTTGTTGTAAATTTCAGCAGCCTGAGCTGCGCCAGCTACCAGTAATGCTGGTACCAGAAGGGATAGAGCTTTAAGTTTCATATTATTACCCTCTATTGTTATATGCCTTTTTATTTACCACTGCTCGATGGTCAACGTATTAGCCACCAGGCAGACACATTGTCCGAAACAAACAGGAAATAATCCAATGGGTTTATGATACTAAAACCAAATAGATGTTTCATTTATCAATATAGATGTAACAAAAAGTTAATGCAAGGGAACTATTTTAATCTTGCTTAGAGAGATTAATATTAGCACTAATAATCAAAAAAACATAAAACTCATACTTATCATGAACATACAAATAAACAAAAATTTAGCACTGAATGGTAATTTTTTTGTTTAATTCACGCATAAAATTGTTCCCGCTATCATCATTAATTTTATTTATTATCGTCATTCGATTCTGAATGTCATTTCATGCTTTTTAATGCCGGATGTTTACATCCGGTTTTTTTTACCTTTCATTACATTTCTACATTATTTTCCTTAACAACCCTTCTTTTTTGACTATTAACTAATCATTCTATTTTTAATAATTCACTCCATGTAATCCCTCATATCTGATGAATTTTGAACGCTGAAAAATGATACTTTTATAGTCACTCCCCTACTACTAGACTAAAAAAAATATATGCAATTTTTTTTGCCTTCATTTAATGTCAGATTAGTCCTAAAATTTCGCTACGCGAATTATTTATCAAACTTTTATACTGTTCTCATTGTCCATGATGATTGAGCCGTAAAACAAGGATAAAGGTACGCTTATTGTTCGACGGCCTGAGAGGATTTGCGTTATTCTGTTGCGTCATCTGGCATGGTTTTAATCCACTTTAAAATGGCGATTTACGCCCGGTTATGCATAAACAATGGATCAATCTGAGAACGCTTCTGTTAACAAAGCTTCATTTTTGCCTGGCAAGATCACGCGCTTTTTCTTGTTACTGATAGTTGTGCTATTAGTGACGCTAGGGGCTATGGTACAAAGCGCTATCAGTAGCTGGATTGCCGCGAAAAGTGAACAGATTGTCAGTATTGCCGATGCGCTCAACAAGCGGGTGGAGACATATCGTTATGCGACATGGCAGTTGTATAACAATATTACTGCCAACCCGACCTTTTCTGATGAAAAAGCACAGGAAATACGCCTGCGTCAGGACGTCTATTATCTGGAAAGACCACGAACTAAGACAGAAGCGCTGATCTTTGGTACCCATGACAATGCGACGCTGGATATAACACAGCAGATTTCTGGCTACCTGGATACTCTCTGGGGGGGCGAGGATAACTCTTGGTCGATGTACTACTTGAATGGCTCCGATAACAGTTTGATTCTGGTCTCTACATTGCCTTTGAGAGATATCTCTTCTGGATTCCGTGACTCCATCATCGCCGCAATTATCGAATCACGTAGGGCAGAAATGTTACATCAGGCTAATGTGATTGATGAACGCGAGAGTTTTTCTTCGCTCCGTAAACTTAACTGGCAGAACATCCATTACTTCACCTTACGTACGACATTTAATCAGCCTGGTCATCTGGCGACCGTAGTCGCATTTGATTTACCCATAAACAATCTACTACCCCCTCAGATGTCTCCAGATGATTTTCTCATTAAATCCGAAAATTCGGCGGGATTACTGACACAAGCTGAAAAAGATGCACCACGAATGGCCAGCACCCGCTTTCATAGTGCCCGTATTGAAATTAATGCTCCAATGAGTTCCACACCACTGACTCTGATATGGCAGGTATCTTATAGTCTGTTGATACTCGATGTACTGAAAAATATTTTGCTGCCATTACTGTTAAATATAAGCCTGCTGGGGTTCGCCTGTTTTGGGTTAATAGCATTTCGTCGCTCTACTATTCCAGCTTCTGAGTCTGCAGACAAAACCGATGAGCTGCTTACCTTGCGGGTACTAAATGAAGATATTATTACCCACCTCCCCTTGGGGTTTGTGGCATGGGATCTGGAGTCAAATCGTACCATTATTAGCAATAAGATTGCTGATCGCCTGTTGCCTCATCTGAACTTACAAAAAATCATGTCCATGTCTAAGCAGCATCAGGGGGTGATTCAGGCGACTGTCAATAATGAACTCTATGAAATACTGCAGTTTCGCAGTCATATTACCCCACAGACACAGCTCTTTTTTATACGCGATCAAGACCGTGAAATTCTGGTGAATAAGAAACTCAAACAAGCACAAAATTTGTATGAGAAAAACCAGCATGCTCGGGTCACTTTTATGCAACATATCGGGGAAGCTTTACAGCATCCTGCTCAGGATATTCTGGCATTTTCGACTGCGATGCCGGAAAGTCACCGCCGGGCATTTGTTAATACGGTGCAGGCACTTATCCAGCGAGTCGATGAAATTCGACTACTCAACAGTGTAGAAGCAGATGACTGGCAGCGTCATGATAGTGTCTTCGTGCTGACGTCATTAGTTGATGAAGCTGTCAGGATGATACTACCTTCAATTAAGCGTAAAGGATTACATCTGGTAGTTGATAATGCACTGGCTGCTAATGTTCAGCGTTACGGTGATCCACAGACTTTACGCCAGATCCTGATGCTGTTGTTACAGTACTCCATTACCACTACGCAAATTGGTAAAATAACGCTAGAAATAAGTGAAGATAAATCAGTAACAGGGCGTTTATTGTTCCGCCTACTGGATACCGGATCAGGTATTACTGGTGGTGAAGTCGATAACCTCGCCTTCCCGTTTCTGAACGAAACACACCAGGACAGGTATGGTAAAGCAAATGGGCTGACATTTTATCTCTGTAACCGACTGGCAGCTAAACTTGACGGGTCATTACAGCTTAAAACTAGCCAACAGATGGGTACCCGTTACGACTTACGCATCACTATGCCGACGGTACCTGTATCTGATACGTATGATGAAAAATTGCTGGATGACGTTGTTGCTATGTTAGATATTACCTCCAGCAATATACGTAAAATAGTTGTCCGCTGGCTTGAAAACTTTGGTGCAAGCTGCATTATTGCTGATGAAAGAGCCTCTAATGAGCATTTTGATATCTTTCTCACCGACAATCCGTCTAATCTTACTAGCTCGGGCTTGCTTTTAAGTGACGATGAAGCTGAAATGCAGACTATCGGCCCAGGACAATTAAGAGTTAACTTTAATATCAGTAGTGCTATGCAAGATGCGATACTACATCTGATAGAATCTCAGCTAGCCATTGAGCAAACCCCGTCTTCATCGATAACAGACAAGGAGTTTTTACAGCTTTATACTAGCGGATATTACGCCCTGTTTGTCGAAACAGTACCTGAAGATATAACTAAATTATATGCTGAATTAGCAGCAAACAACATTGACGCACTGGCACAGGTAGCACACCGCCTGAAAGGAGTATTTGCCATGTTAAATCTGCTTCCGGGCAAGCAGCTATGTGAAACCTTAGAGCATCATATCCGCGATAACAGTACTTCGGACATACAAAAATATATCAACGACATTGACATCTATGTCAAACGTCTGCTTCAGCAAGGTAGCCAATTACATGACTAATATGAACGTTATTATTGCCGACGACCACCCGATAGTTCTGTTCGGTATTCGTAAATCTCTCGAACAGATAGAGTGGGTAAATATTGTTGGTGAATTTGAAGATTCGACTACACTTATCAATAATCTTCCTAAGCTTAACGCGAATGTACTTATCACTGACCTTTCAATGCCAGGGGATAAGTACGGTGACGGTATTACGCTGATTAAATACATCAAGCGTCACTTTCCCGATCTTTCTATCATCGTGTTGACGATGAACAATAATCCAGCGATTTTAAGCGCCGTACTAGACTTAGATATCGAAGGTATTGTGCTTAAGCAAGGCGCACCAACCGACTTACCAAAAGCGCTGGCAGCGTTACAAAAAGGTAAAACCTTCACCCCAGAAAGTGTCTCTCGCTTGTTAGAGAAAATTAATGCGGGTGGTTATGGTGATAAACGTCTGTCACCTAAAGAAAGTGAGGTGTTACGCCTGTTTGCAGAAGGTTTTTTGGTCACTGAAATTGCGCGGAAACTCAACCGCAGTATCAAGACCATCAGCAGCCAGAAGAAGTCTGCGATGATGAAGCTTGGCGTAGAAAATGATATTGCCTTGCTAAATTACCTCTCATCTGTCAGCCTGGCACCGGAAGATAAAGAGTCCTAACATCTTCTCAAGCACAGTAAAACGGAGCTATTTCCTGACATATAACGGGGAAATAGCTCAATCCTATAAATTATATTTCACCTGATTGACGCTTTTCTCTGACCTTGCCTGCATAAATAGCTAGCGTCTGTTTAACCACTTCCAGTGTCACTGGTTTAGACAGGCAGCTATCCATTCCCGATGAAATGCATCGTTGTCTTTCTTCCGCCAGAGCATTGGCTGTAACGCCTATAACGGGTAATGTTAATCCTAGCTGACGAATATTTCTTGTCAGGCTATAACCATCCATATTGGGCATATTAACGTCACTCAGAACAATATCGATATGATTTTTTCTGAGCACATTAAGTGCATCAACGCCATCATTGGCAGTTTTACAACGATAACCTAGTAAGTTTAACTGATCAGCAAGCAATCGCCGATTAATCGGGTGATCATCAACGACCAAAATCATCATATCTTCATTCTGTTCGTTATCAGTGGGTAGTGCAGGTGATTCAGGCAGATGGCTTAATCGAGTGATAGAAATACTGTAGATACGCTCCAGTAAAGCCGGTAGTTCATGAGGTGAAGCGGTACTGAAAATCCACTCACCGGCAGTCCGCTCGATAGGCAGGCCAATGTGGGTGCGATTAAATGAAATACATGCCTTCCCACTCCATGGGCTTAGAATACCTTCATCAGTTATCAGCACATCATTACTGTTCGGGAGCTCTCCCGCCGACCAGTAGCGAACACTTATCCTGCGTTTAGCCAGTAATGACTCAAGATAGCAACTCAGTGACTCGTTACGAACATTCAGCCAGCAACAATACTCTGTAGTTTTCTCACTATCGGCAACAGAAGCAAACTGTGCCTGATAAAGTGGTATACGCACAGTGAACTGACTACCCATTCCTGGTTCACTATCAACCGAAATATCACCATCCATCATGTTGATGAGTTTTTCACAAATCGCCAGACCTAACCCAGTGCCCTGGAAATTATGCTGGACACCGCTTCCTACCTGGAAGAATGGGTCGAACAAACTCATCACTTCTTTTGCCGGAATACCGATCCCCGTATCCCGTACCCGAAAACTCAGATACTCATCATGGATAGAGACATGGATAATGATACAGCCGAAATCGGTGAACTTGATTGCGTTACTCAACAAGTTTGAAATAACCTGCTGCAGACGCATGGGATCACCTAAGAGCGTAACAGGTACATCAGGTTCAACAAAACAGTACAATCCAAGTTGTTTTCTGACCACTAGCGATAAATAGTTCGCAGTAATATGACCGATGACCTCACGAGGTGAAAATTCACGCGGTTCTATTTTCAGCTGCTCAGATTCGATTTTTGAGAAATCGAGAATATCACTGATAATTTTTAATAGTAGACTGGAAGAGTTACTCATGGCAGCAACCAGCCTGTCGGCACCTTTCGGTAATATTTCACTACGTAAAAGATCGAGATTACCAATGATCCCATACAGTGGAGTACGTAACTCATGGCTAACTGTAGCAAGGAACATCGATTTTGACTGACTCGCCTGCTCTGAAGAGTGCGCCATCTCCTGCAATGACTCCTCCATTTTTACGCGCGCACTGACATCTGCCAGTACACATATTGCGACATTCTCATTACGGTAGCGCGAATGAACAAAACTCATTTGCAGGTTAGTCTGATTACTGGTCAGAACGTCAACAAAATTAACCTGTTGCCCGGAGATAATTTGCGTTAATTTCTGTCTGTCTTCATGGGTTAGCATGCTCAGATAGTTATGCGCTAACTCATTACTCAGAATATTAGTGCCGTCCTGAGTACGTAAGATACAAATACCTACCGGTGCTGATGCAACAATCTTATGGTTAAATTGTTCATTTTCTTCTAGCCGTTGTGCATCACTTTCAGCCGGAACAAAAACCCGTCGCTCATACATTCTGGTCAGCAATAGCAAACCAAAACCCGCCAGGAGATTGAGCACTATCGCATTAATAATGAGTAAACGTACATGTTCCAGAACTAAATTAACCGGTACTGAATAAACAACAACCAAAGATGTTGGATATAGATTTTTCTTTAATATCAGTGAGTTAAACCCCACGCTGTAACCAAACCAAGTACGACTCTGTAACCATTGGCTTTCCAGTTCGATACGTGATTCAGGGCCTCCCAGAGAAAGCAACATTTGCCCGTTGTCATCGAAAATACTGACTCCGACAGGTAACGTACCAGGTACAAAAAAGTTTTCCATACGGACAGTTTGTTCAATGCCCAACAATCCTTGTAGCCGGTTAGCCTGATAAACCGGTGTCACGGTATAGAAATAACCAGCTCCAGGGCGAGGCCCTTGCTCAACCCAGTAAAGGCTATTTGCACGTTCATTTTTTGGTGTTCTGTAATACGCCTGAATCATGTCCTGCAACATTTTGAACGTTTTTTCACGCTCAAATGGCACATCTCTCAGGTTAAAATCGGCAATACAATGATCATCACTGCCGATCAGGAATATCCCATTCAAGTCATAAGTAGTAGAGAAATATTCCCGCCAGTAACGCAGAAACCCACCAATCGACAGAAGAGAATTATTCCAGTTAGCACCGGTGGCTGAGCAATCTGATTGCCTCTGCAACGACATAAAAGAAGGAATTTCTGATGAACTATCTTCTACACCCATCGGCAACGTAGAGTTATTTGAGGTATCAAACCGATTTTCAGTGACGTATTTAAGCTCTTTAACCACATCACTGGAACGCTGAATGTAGCGCTGAGCCTGATCAAAGTTAGTATTAAACTCATGCCTTATCTCTGACTCACGGTGATGTAATGCATTGATAATGTAGAATACAGATAAGAGAACTATCAATAACCAGAACAGCAGCACCAAGGCCCGAAAAAGATAGCGGGATATTTTCAGGGTATTACGGAAAGACACGAGATAGTTCAAATTAGACCTGAAAGTAAACGAGTAAAAGAGAGCCTGCTATCGTTAGGGTAGTGGCAAATAAGCCAGGCCGCAATGATGAAGCAATTCGCTGCCCCAACCTTAAGTGATATACACATTATCGTCGATAGTTTTGTCTGAACAATAAAACCAAATAGCGTCAGACTTTATGTCTATCTTAGACCAAAAAAAAGAGGAAAAACAAATGTTTTCCCTCTTGATTAGCCATCTGAATGACTGAAGAATCAGTGTAATTTAATACCCTGTTTTCAGATTATTCGTCAACGACTTCGCCTTCATCATCATCAGTATCGGCTTCAAGGGCGATATCATCATCCCCTTCAGCTAATGAACCGTCGATGCTGTCCAGCTCTTCGTCGTCTACTGGCTCAGCTACTCGCTGCAAGCCAACAACGTGCTCATCTTCCGCTGTACGGATAAGAATTACACCTTGAGTATTACGCCCCACTACGCTGACTTCAGACACTCTGGTACGAACCAAGGTACCGGCATCTGTTATCATCATAATTTGGTCAGTATCTTCAACCTGTACCGCACCCACGACATTGCCGTTACGTTCGGTCACTTTGATAGAGATAACGCCTTGGGTAGCACGTGATTTTGTTGGGTATTCAGCAGCAGAAGTTCGTTTACCGTAACCATTTTGTGTAACGGTAAGGATGGAACCTTCACCACGCGGAATAATTAACGATACTACTGTATCGTTTTCCGCCAGTTTGATCCCACGAACACCTGTGGCATTACGCCCCATAGCACGGACTGCATCTTCTTTAAAGCGCACCACTTTACCGGCTGCCGAGAACAGCATCGCCTCATCCTGACCGTCGGTGAGGGAGACACCAATCAGTTCGTCGCCATCATTCAGGTTAACGGCAATGATGCCGGCAGACCGTGGACGACTGAACTCAGTCAGCATGGTTTTCTTCACGGTTCCGCTAGCGGTGGCCATAAAGACGTTAACCCCTTCTGCATATTCACGTACCGGTAAAATCGCGGTGATACGTTCATTTTGCTCAAGCGGTAACAGATTCACAATAGGTCGACCACGGGCACCACGGCTGGCTTCTGGTAACTGGTAAACCTTCATCCAGTAGAGACGACCACGGCTGGAGAAACACAGAATCGTATCGTGGGTATTCGCTACCAGCAGACGATCGATAAAGTCTTCTTCCTTAATGCGTGCAGCAGACTTACCTTTACCGCCACGTCGCTGAGCTTCGTAATCAGTAAGAGGCTGATATTTTACATAACCCTGATGGGACAGAGTCACTACAACATCTTCCTGATTAATCAGGTCTTCGATATTGATATCAGCGGTATTAGCCGTTATCTCGGTACGACGCTCATCACCAAACTGGCTGCGCATAGCTTCCAGTTCTTCACGAATGACTTCCATCAGACGGTCAGCACTACCCAAGATATGCAGTAACTCAGCAATTTGTGATAAAAGATCTTTATATTCATCGAGCAGTTTTTCATGCTCAAGCCCGGTCAGTTTTTGCAGACGCAAATCCAGGATGGCTTGTGCTTGCTGTTCAGTGAGGTAATATTTTCCATCACGAATACCAAACTCCGGCTCCAGCCACTCCGGACGTGCAGCATCATCACCAGCACGCTCCAGCATCGCGGCAACACTGCCCAAATCCCAGGACTGGGCGGTCAGACTTGCTTTAGCTTCTGCAGGGTTTGATGCGCGACGAATTAACTCAATAATCGGGTCAATATTGACCAGAGCTATAGCAAGACCTTCAAGGATGTGTGCACGATCGCGTGCTTTCCGTAGTTCAAAAATAGTCCTACGTGTCACAACTTCACGACGATGACGTACAAATGCCGAGAGGATCTCTTTTAGTGTCATGATCTTCGGCTGACCCTGGTGTAATGCCACCATGTTGATGCCGAAGGAAACTTGAAGCTGAGTCTGAGAATAGAGGTTATTAAGAACCACTTCCCCTACTGCATCGCGTTTAATTTCAATCACTACGCGCATGCCGTCTTTATCTGACTCGTCGCGTAAGGCACTGATCCCTTCAATACGTTTGTCTTTAACCAGTTCAGCAATTTTCTCGATCAGACGGGCTTTATTCACCTGATAAGGAATTTCATGAACAATAATGGTTTCACGACCCGTTTTTGCGTCAGCTTCAACTTCAGCACGCGCACGAATATAGATCTTACCCCGTCCGGTACGATATGCCTCTTCAATTCCACGGCGGCCATTAATAATTGCCGCTGTAGGGAAGTCTGGACCAGGGATGTACTCCATCAGAGCTTCAACACTGATGTTTTCATCTTCGATGAAAGCGAGGCAACCATTAATCACTTCAGTAATGTTGTGAGGTGGGATGTTAGTCGCCATACCCACTGCAATACCGGATGAACCATTAATCAGAAGATTCGGGATCTTGGTCGGCATGACTTCTGGAATTTTTTCAGTACCATCGTAGTTATCGACGAAGTCTACTGTGTCCTTTTCCAAATCTGCCATCAGTTCATGGGCGATTTTCGACATACGGATTTCCGTATAACGCATCGCTGCAGCGGAGTCGCCATCAACAGAACCGAAATTTCCCTGACCATCAACCAGCATGTAACGTAAAGAGAATGGCTGTGCCATACGTACAATGGTGTCGTAAACGGCACTATCACCATGCGGGTGATATTTACCAATAACGTCACCCACGACACGGGCTGATTTCTTGTAGGCCTTATTCCAGTCATTGCCCAGTACATTCATAGCGTAGAGTACGCGACGGTGTACTGGTTTGAGTCCATCTCGGACATCCGGAAGTGCACGGCCGACAATTACCGACATTGCATAATCCAGATAGGAGCTTTTTAGCTCTTCCTCAATATTGACCGGTGTAATTTGTTTAGCAAGGTCGCTCA
>Ga0302347_1002547_pt1 | contig 18154 bp, 15 predicted proteins | sample PhyWR1_FD_202178 | JGI IMG/M metagenome (GOLD analysis project Ga0302347, IMG submission 202178) | Leaf surface microbial communities from wheat plants in UC Gill Tract Community Farm, Albany, California, United States - DLSL W.R1 (v2)... | ecosystem: Host-associated > Plants > Phyllosphere >...
CTGGCTTAACGGACAACGGGTACGCGATGCCAATGGCAACCTGCTGCCCGACCCGCTGGAACTGGGCCTGCTCAATCAGGGAACGCTGCTCAAAGACGCACTGGATGCAGTACCTGCGTCGACCCCCGACGTAGAGCTATACAGCCTGGTGCTGGCGGGCGACGGCAAGCAAAGTGTGTTCATGCGTGAAGCCGAATACGTCAACAACATGCTCGCCACCCGCTTCGGCAGCCACGGCCAGATCAACCTGGTGAACCATCGCGACCATCTGCTGGACCAGCCCATGGCCACCCGGGAAAACCTGCACCGCGCAGCCAAAACCCTGGCCGAGCGTACCGGCCCCGAAGACCTGGTGTTTATCTACCTCACCAGTCACGGCACCCAGGAGCATGAACTGGTGCTGGATCAACCGCGCCTGGAGCTGGCAGACCTGCCTGCCGACGAACTGGCCGCAGCCCTGGCACCGCTGAAAAACCGGGACAAGATTATCGTGATTTCATCCTGCTACTCCGGCGGGTTTATCCCGGCGCTCAAAGATGACAAAACCCTGATCATGACCGCATCCCGGGCCGACCGCGTGTCTTTTGGCTGCTCGGAAGAAGCCGACTTCACTTACTTCGGCAATGCCCTGTTCGCTCAGGCGCTGAATCAGACCGACGACCTGCAAAAAGCTTTCAAACTGGCCAGGGGTTATATCGCCGAGCGCGAGCAGACTGACGGCTACGAGCCTTCCGAGCCGCAGATATGGGCGCCAAAAGGTGTCCTGGCGCACTGGCAACGCTTGCGCCAGCAACAGGCAAAACAGGCCTTGCAGTCACCTGAATGAACTGCAAGTCAGCTAACTAAGACTAAGCTGGATGTATCAAGGGAGAACCACGCATGTACTTGACGCCTCAGCACATCCTGCTTGCAGGAGCTACCGGTCTTACCGGCGAACATCTGCTCGACCGGTTGCTTAACGAACCCACCATCACCCGAGTACTTGCGCCCTCACGGCGACCGCTGGCCAAACATCCGCACCTGGAAAATCCGGTGGGCGATCCGTCGGTGTTTCTGCCAGAGCTGAGCGGACAGGTCGATATCGCATTTTGCTGCCTGGGTACCACCATCAAGCAGGCGGGCTCGCAAGAAGCCTTCCGTGCCGTCGACCATGACATGGTCGTAGCCTTTGCCAAACGCGCACGGGAAATGGGGGCGCGGCACCTGATAGTGCTCAGCGCGATAGGGGCCGATCCTAAATCGTCGGTGTTCTATAACCGGGTCAAAGGCGAGATGGAGCAATCATTGCGCGTCCAGGGCTGGCCGCAGCTGACCATTGCCCGCCCGTCGCTGCTGATCGGTGAGCGTACAGAACCGCGTTTGGCGGAGCAGCTGGCGGCGCCCCTGTCCAGACTGATCCCGGGCAAATACCACGGTATCGAGGCCTGCCAGCTGGCTCGTGCCCTATGGCGCCTGGCCCTGGAAGAGCAGGATGGGGTGCGGGTGGTCGAGTCCGATGAACTGAGAAGGCTGGGTAAATAATCCGCCCTGTGGTCGCTGCCAAAGGCTGCGAGCTTTATAAAACCGGGGGGCGTAGTCCTGCGCAGCACAGAGCCAGCAGCCTTTGGCAGCGACTACAAACCACCGCTGGCCTGGTAGCCCACACCCAGCACCGTCAACACCGACAAGGGCAACAGCAGCGTATCGAGCAATGCGCTGGCTGGCAGGTCCAGCCCCGGGTAGCGCGGGGCATCGGCACCAAAGCGGTCCATCGCACAGCACCCGCCCTGTAACGCGTACATGTCCAGTCGGGTGCCGGAATAGACAATCGGCGCCCCCGGCTTGGCCGCGTCCAGCGTGCGAACACTGGCGCAACCACAGACATGCATAGCCGCAAGCATCAGCAGCACAACCTTACTCATCGCCGCCCACATGGTGCTCGCCCCAGCGTGGCAGCATGTCTTGCGGGATATTGAGCAGGTTGAGAATTCGCGCCACCACAAAGTCCACCAGGTCATCGATGGTTTGTGGCTGGTGATAGAAGCCCGGCGAGGCGGGCAGTATCACCGCCCCCATGTTCGACAGCTTGAGCATATTCTCCAGATGGATGCTGGAATACGGCGCCTCTCGGGGCACCAGAATCAGCTGCCGGCGCTCTTTGAGCGTGACATCCGCAGCCCGCTCAACCAGGTTGTTGCAGGCGCCGGTGGCAATGGCCGACAGCGTCCCCGTAGAACAGGGCACCACCACCATGGCGGCCGGTGCTCCGGAGCCTGACGCCACCGGTGACATCCAGTCTTCCTTGCCGTAGACGCGAATCTGCCCGGCGGCAGCTCCTGTGTATTCGGTCAGAAAAGTCTGCATGGCCTGTGGCTTGGGCGGCAGGCTGACATCGGTTTCAGTGGCCATCACCAATTGCGCGGCCTTGGAAATCAGGAAATGCACCTCACGGTCTTCCCGCACCAGGCAATCGAGCAGGCGCAGCGCGTATTGCATGCCAGAGGCACCGGTTACCGCCAGGGTGATGCGTTCCGGGCCACTCATTGCAGGGCTTCCGCCAATTTGCCGTGCAGGCCGCCAAAGCCGCCGTTGCTCATGATCACCACCTGAGTACCGGGTTTGGCATGGCGCTTGACCTCGGCAATGATCGCCTCCAGCGAATCGCATACCAGAGTCGGCACAGGGCTTGAGGCCACCGTCGCCGCCAGATCCCAGCCCAGATTGGCCGGGGCATACCAGACCACGTGATCGGCCTGCACCACACTTTGCGGCAAGCCGTCGCGATGGGCGCCCAGTTTCATGGAGTTGGAGCGCGGCTCGATGACGGCAATCAGCGGCGCGTCGCCGATGCGTTTGCGCAGACCATCAAGGGTCGTGGCAATGGCAGTCGGGTGGTGGGCAAAGTCGTCGTAGATGGTGATGCCGTGAACTTCAGCGACTTTCTCCATCCGCCGTTTCACGCTTTTAAACGCGCTCAATCCGTCAATCGCCAGGCTTGGTACCACACCCACATGGCGTGCCGCCGCCAGGGTCGCCAGGGCATTGGCCACGTTGTGCTGGCCGGTCATGTCCCACTCGACGGTGCCTTGAACGCTGCCTTCAAACAACACTTCAAAGCGCGAACCGTCTTCGCTGAGCAGTTTGGCCTGCCATTGGCCGGCATCGCCTGTGGTTTGCACCGGGGTCCAGCAGCCCATCTCGATCACGCGCTGCAAGGCCGGCTCGGTGGTGGGATGAATCACCAGGCCTTCGCTCGGGATGGTGCGCACCAGGTGATGGAACTGGCGCTCAATGGCCGGCAAGTCCGGGAAGATGTCCGCGTGATCGAACTCAAGATTATTCAGGATCGCGGTGCGCGGACGGTAATGCACAAATTTTGAACGCTTGTCGAAGAAGGCGCTGTCGTACTCATCGGCCTCGACCACGAAGAACGGCGTATCACCCAGACGGGCCGACACCGCAAAGTTTTGCGGCACACCACCGATCAGGAAGCCCGGGGCCATGCCCGCATGCTCCAGAACCCAGGCCAGCATGCTGCTGGTGGTGGTTTTGCCATGGGTGCCGGCCACAGCCAGTACCCAGCGGCCTTGCAGCACGTGATCGGCCAGCCATTGCGGGCCCGATACATAAGGCAGGGCTTTGTTCAGCACGTATTCGACGGCCGGGTTGCCACGGGACAGCGCGTTGCCGATCACCACCAGATCGGGTGCCGGGTCGAGCTGGGCCGGATCATAGCCCTGGGTCAACTCAATGCCTTGAGCTTGCAGCTGGGTACTCATTGGCGGATAGACGTTAGCGTCGGAACCGGTAACGTGATGACCCAGTTCTTTGGCCAGAACAGCCAGCGAACCCATGAAAGTGCCGCAAATACCAAGAATATGAATGTGCATAGTCGACCTCGAAAATCATCGGCGAAGGGTATCGCAGGGGGTTGTTTTTCGCACCTGATGATTCAAATGCCGTCTTTTGCGGGAGCCGCCCGGCCGGCTCCCGCAAAAGAAGCTATCGCTCTATCCCGTGCTTGCGCAGCTTTCTGTACAGCGTATTGCGACTGATCCCCAGCTGCACGGCGGCATGGGTCATATGCCAGCGGTGCAGTTCCAGCACCTCGAGCAGGGCCAGTTTTTCAGCGTTTTCCAACGGCTGCGCACAGGGGACGGCAACCGTGGCGGGGGCCTGGCGAATGGCCATGGGCAAGTCATCAAACTCGATCGTCTGGTTTTCACACAACGCCGCCAGAGTGCGCAACACGTTGCGCAGTTGGCGGACGTTGCCCGGCCACTGAAAATCCAGCAAAGCCTGGCGTGCCGCTGGCTTGAGCACGAGGTGCTGGTCAGCCGCTTCTTCGGCCAGGAGAAAATCCAGCAACTGCGACTTGTCACTGCGCTCGCGCAACGCCGGCAAACCGATTTCCAGACCATTGAGACGGTAATACAAGTCTTCGCGAAAACTGCCGTCAGCCACGCGCTCCTGCAAGTTGCGGTGCGTGGCGCTGATGATGCGCACATTGACTGCCAGCGGTTCACCGCCAATCGGCACCACCAGGCGATCTTCCAGCACTCTCAAGAGACGGGTTTGCAGCACCAGGGGCATATCGCCAATCTCGTCCAGAAACAGGGTGCCGCCATCGGCCTGCTGCAACTTGCCCTGCATCCCCTCTTTGCGCGCTCCGGTAAAGCTGCCGCCGCGATAACCGAACAGCTCGCTTTCGATCAGGCTTTCGGGGATCGACGCACAATTGAGGGCGACGAATGCTTTGCCGTTACGCAAGCTGGCCTGATGCACCGCTTTGGCAAAGGCTTCTTTACCCGAACCGGTTTCGCCATTGATCAATAACGGCACATCCCGCTCGAACACCCGCAAGGCACGACGAAAATCGGTCTGCAGGGCCTGGTCCCCCAGGCAAATGCTACTCACCCGGGGCACCACGGCTTCGGCCTGGGGCTTGACCGCGCAGGGCACGCTGCGCGGCTGACCACGCACCGCCGCATACAAGCGGCGACCGTCGCGGGTGCGCAGGGGCCAGTTGGTGCTGGCTTGGGTGCTGGCACGGGCGAACAGTTCGTCCCGCGGACAATCGAACAGGCTGTCGACTGTTAACCCCAGCAGCCCGCCCCGCTCATGCCCCAGCAAATTCAGGGCGCTTTGATTGACTGCGCAGATGGCGCCGTCGCCATCGAACGCCAGCATCCCTTCGCTGAACAGCCCCACCGACTCGGCCTGCAGGTGAAAGCGCAGCAGCCACTGGTTTTCGAAGTGCCGCAGAAAATAACTGTTTTCGATAATCCGCGCCGAGAGGTTGACCAGGGCCATGGTGTGAAACTGGCTCTGGCGCGAAACGTCATGCCGCGCCGAGGACACGTCCAGCACCGCCAGCAATTCGCCCTGGGGATCGAATACCGGACTTGCCGAACAGGTCAGCCCGGTATGGCGGCCACGAAAATGTTCGTCCTGATGAATGGTCAAGGCCTGGCGTTCCACGACACAGGTGCCAATTCCGTTGGTACCCTCGCGGGCCTCGCTCCAGTCAGCTCCCAGCCACAGCCCGGCCCGCTCGAACACTTTGCGTTCGGTCGCCGCCGTTACACAGTTGAGAATGACCCCGCGGGCATCGGTCAGCAGTACCGCGTGCCCGGCCCCCGACAGTTGCTGATGCAGGCTGTTCATCTCGTGCCCGGCGATTTGCAGCACCTGCTGCAAACGCTCGCGACCTTCCAGAATGCGCCCGTGCTCCAGCACCGTCGGTGCAATGGTTTGTGCGGGATCGAGGTGGTAGTCCTCCAGGCAGCGCTGCCAGGAACGGACAATAGAAGGGTCGCACCCCTGGGGGCGGCCCTGGGTGACATCGAGAACCTGCCGGGCGTGCCGGCTTAAATCACTGCTGTGCATTCTTATTATTCTCCGCGCTGTATCGGCGGTCTCATGTCCGGCAGGGGCACATTTACCCTCTTCGCCAACATGGATCCAGGTCCAGACCGAACACTCAGCATCTGCTTGCCGGCCGGGCTTTGCAATCGCCAACTGACCCGTCGGTCATCATCTGCACCTGTTTTGGTACAAAGTGTCACGGCAACTGTATCGAGCCCGTGACAGCGACTGCCACCCCTACTGCACCGATATCCATGTGAGCCGCAGCCTAGAGCCCTGCAGACAATATGGCCCGGCCTTTGCTCTTGCATATGACAACGCCACAGCGCGTCCTCCCATAAGCACAATAAAGCCAGGAGACACTCCCCATGCGTTACGCACAACCCGGTACCGAAGGCTCTGTCGTCTCGTTCAAGAGCCGCTACGGCAACTACATCGGCGGCGAATTCGTGGCGCCCGTCAAAGGCCAGTACTTCACCAATACCTCGCCTGTGAACGGCAAACCCATCGCCGAATTCCCGCGTTCAACAGCAGAAGACATCGAAAAAGCCCTGGATGCCGCCCATGCAGCTGCTGACGCCTGGGGCTCGACCTCGGTTCAGGCCCGTTCGCTGGTGCTGCTTAAAATTGCCGATCGTATCGAACAGAATCTCGAACTGCTGGCCGTGACCGAAACCTGGGACAACGGCAAGGCGGTACGCGAGACCCTGAACGCCGACGTCCCCCTGGCAGCTGACCATTTCCGTTATTACGCCGGTTGCATCCGCGCCCAGGAAGGCAGCGCGGCCGAAATCGACGGCAACACCGTGGCCTATCACATCCACGAACCGCTGGGCGTGGTCGGGCAGATCATTCCGTGGAACTTCCCGCTGCTGATGGCCGCCTGGAAACTCGCTCCGGCGCTGGCTGCCGGTAACTGCATCGTGCTCAAACCGGCCGAGCAAACCCCGCTGAGCATCACCGTGTTCATGGAACTGATCGGTGATCTGCTACCTCCGGGCGTGCTGAACGTGGTGCAAGGCTTCGGCAAAGAAGCTGGCGAGGCGCTGGCCACCAGCAAACGCATCGCCAAAATCGCCTTCACCGGCTCGACCCCGGTGGGCTCGCACATCATGAAATGTGCCGCCGAGAACATCATCCCTTCCACCGTTGAACTGGGCGGCAAGTCGCCGAACATCTTCTTCGCCGACATCATGCAGGCCGAACCGACTTTCATTGAAAAGGCGGCCGAAGGTCTGGTGCTGGCATTTTTCAACCAGGGCGAAGTGTGCACCTGCCCTTCCCGCGCGCTGATTCAGGAATCGATCTACGACGACTTCATGAAAGTGGTGATGAAGAAGGTTGCGTCGATCAAACGCGGCGACCCGCTGGACACCGACACCATGGTTGGCGCCCAGGCCTCGGAGCAGCAGTTCGACAAGATCCTGTCTTACCTTGAAATCGCCAAGGCTGAAGGTGCCGAGCTGCTGACCGGCGGCCAGGTAGCCAAGCTCGAAGGCGACCTGGCAACCGGCTACTACATCCAGCCGACGCTGCTCAAGGGCACCAACAAAATGCGTGTGTTCCAGGAGGAAATTTTTGGCCCGGTGGTCAGCATCACCACCTTCAAGGACGAAGCCGAAGCCCTGGCGATTGCCAACGACACCGAGTTCGGCCTGGGTGCCGGCCTGTGGACCCGCGACATCAACCGTGCCTACCGCATGGGCCGCGCCATCAAGGCCGGTCGCGTCTGGACCAACTGCTACCACCTGTACCCGGCCCACGCCGCGTTCGGCGGCTACAAAAAGTCCGGGGTCGGCCGTGAAACCCACAAAATGATGCTCGACCACTATCAGCAGACCAAAAACCTGCTGGTGAGCTACGACATCAACCCGCTGGGCTTCTTCTAACCTCTCTGACCTCCGTAGGCGCGAGCTTGCCCGCGAGCCGTAAAAAGCTCGCGAGCAAGCTCGTTCCTACAGAGCAAGCCGCTCTACATCAGGCCCCATGGCCCAGCTCTTGCTTTGCTCCCTGTCATATTTTCCAAACTATAAAAGAACAGGTGCACTCACATGCCTAGCGAACCCATTGGCGCTCCGGCGTCAGCTTCCTCGGTCGACTTTGAAAAGGTCGGCTCCGAATATTTTCAACAACGCGAACTGAAAAAAGGCGCTGCCGGCTGGGTCCTGCTGGTGGGCCTGGGTGTGGCCTATGTCATCTCCGGCGATTACGCCGGCTGGAACTTCGGCCTGGCCCAGGGCGGCTGGGGCGGAATGTTCATCGCCACATTGCTGATGGCCACCATGTACCTGTGCATGTGCTTTTCGCTGGCCGAACTGTCATCGATGATTCCCACCGCTGGCGGCGGCTATGGCTTTGCCCGCAGCGCATTCGGGCCGTGGGGCGGGTTCCTGACCGGCACCGCGATCCTGATTGAATACGCCATCGCCCCCGCGGCGATTGCCGTATTCATCGGCGCTTATTGCGAGTCGCTGTTCGGGATTGGCGGCTGGATGATCTATCTGGCGTTCTACATCATCTTTATCGGCATTCACATTTTCGGCGTGGGTGAAGCCCTTAAACTGATGTTTGTCATCACCGCCGTGGCCGCGATTGCCCTGGGCGTGTTCCTGGTATCGATGGTGCCGCACTTCAGCGTCGCCAACCTGCTGGATATTCCGGTTACCGAGGCCAAAGGCGCCAGCACCTTCTTGCCATTCGGCTATGTCGGCGTGTGGGCCGCAATCCCTTATGCGATCTGGTTTTTCCTCGCCGTCGAAGGCGTGCCGCTGGCCGCCGAAGAAACCAAAAACCCTAAACGCGACCTGCCTCGCGGCCTGATCGGCGCCATGCTGGTACTCGTCACCTTTGCCCTGCTGATTCTGGTCATCGGCCCCGGCGCTGCGGGCGCGCACCACTTGATGGCCTCGGGCAACCCGCTGGTTGAAGCACTGAGCAAGGCCTATGGCGGCTCAACCTGGATGGGCAGTTTCGTCAACCTGGTGGGTCTGGCCGGTTTGATCGCCAGTTTCTTCTCGATCATTTACGCCTATTCGCGTCAGATCTTCGCCCTGTCCCGTGCCGGCTATTTGCCGCGTAAATTGTCCGAAACCAACAAAAGCAAAGCCCCGGTATTGGCGCTGATCATCCCCGGCATCATCGGTTTTGGCCTGTCACTGACCGGCCAGGGGGACTTGCTGATTCTGGTGGCGGTGTTTGGCGCGACCATTTCCTACGTGCTGATGATGGCTGCACACATCACCCTGCGTATTCGTCGCCCCAAAATGGAGCGTCCATACCGCACTCCGGGCGGAATCTTCACTTCAGGCATCGCTTTGGTGCTGGCTTGCGTCGCGGTCGTGGCCGGTTTCCTGGTGGACCCGCGCGTTGTGATTGGCGCTGCCGTGATCTATGGCGTATTAATTGCCTACTTCGCTTTTTACAGTCGGCACCACTTGGTGGCCGGTACGCCTGAAGAGGAATTCGCGGCGATCCAAAAAGCCGAGCAAGCCCTGCACTAGTCGCTGAGAAACCCGCCAGACGCGTGGCGTCTGGCGTTGAGGAGCATCCTGAATGGCAACTTTTTCTCACGCGGTAGGCACTCAGACTTACCGTTTTGACAGCCTCAAAGACCTTATGGCCAAAGCCAGCCCGGCACGCTCCGGGGATTTCCTGGCTGGAGTGGCCGCGCTCAACGACGGTGAACGGGTCGCTGCGCAAATGGCCCTGGCTGACATCCCGCTCTCCTGGTTCCTGCAGGAAGCGCTGATTCCCTACGAATCCGATGAAGTTACCCGGCTGATCATCGACACCCATGACCCGCTCGCCTTCGCCGCCGTCAGCCATCTGACAGTGGGCGGTTTTCGTGACTGGCTGCTCAGCGACGCCGCCGACGAACAGAGCCTGCGTGCCCTGGCGCCGGGCCTGACCCCGGAAATGGCCGCTGCGGTGTCAAAAATCATGCGCGTGCAGGACCTGATTCTGGTGGCGCAGAAGATCCGGGTGGTCACCCGTTTTCGCGGCACCATGGGCCTGCGCGGGCGGCTCTCTACCCGCCTGCAACCCAACCACCCCACGGACGATCCGGCGGGGATTGCCGCCAGCATTCTCGATGGCCTGCTGTACGGCAACGGCGACGCCATGATCGGTATCAACCCGGCCACCGACAGCATCGCCTCGATCTGCGACCTGCTGAACATGCTCGACGCCATCATCCAGCGTTATGAGATCCCCACCCAATCCTGTGTGCTGACCCATGTCACCACCTCGATTGAAGCGATCAACCGTGGCGTACCGCTGGATCTGGTGTTCCAGTCGATTGCCGGTACAGAAGCCGCCAACGCCAGCTTCGGGATCAATCTGAATCTATTGCAGGAAGGCTACGAGGCCGGTTTAAGCCTCAACCGCGGCACCCTGGGCAACAACCTGATGTATTTCGAAACCGGCCAGGGCAGCGCGCTGTCGGCCAACGCGCATTTCGGCGTCGACCAGCAAACCTGCGAAACCCGGGCCTATGCGGTAGCGCGGCATTTCAAACCGTTTCTGGTCAACACTGTGGTGGGTTTTATCGGCCCCGAGTACCTGTACAACGGCAAGCAAATCATCCGCGCCGGGCTTGAGGACCACTTCTGCGGCAAGCTGCTGGGCGTGCCGATGGGTTGCGACATCTGTTACACCAACCACGCCGAAGCCGACCAGGACGACATGGATAACCTGCTGACCCTGCTGGGTGTGGCCGGGATCAACTTCATCATGGGGATTCCGGGCTCGGACGACATCATGCTCAACTATCAGACCACCTCGTTCCATGACGCGCTGTATGCGCGAAAAACCCTGGGCCTCAAACCTGCCCCCGAGTTCGAGCAATGGCTGAGCAAGATCGGGATTTTCACCCAGACCGATGGCCGCATCGAATTCGGCCATCAACTGCCGCCGGCATTTCGCCAGGCACTGGCTCATCTGGGAGGACGCTGAACATGGCCACTACCCCCACCGACAGTCTCAACCCCTGGCTGGAACTGCGCCGCCTGACCCCGGCGCGCATTGCCCTGGGCCGCACCGGCACCAGCATGCCCACCGGGGCCCAGCTGGATTTTCAGTTTGCCCACGCCCAGGCCCGGGATGCGGTGCATTTGCCGTTTGACCACGCAGGGCTGAGCAGCCAGCTTGCCGAGCGCGGACAGCAAACGCTGCTGCTGCACAGCGCCGCCATTGATCGCCACAGCTATCTGCAACGGCCGGATCTGGGGCGCAAACTTGACGACGACTCGGCGCAGCAATTGCGCGACTACGCCCTGGCTCATCCTGGCGCGATCGATGTCGCCATAGTGGTAGCCGACGGGCTATCGGCGCTGGCGGTCCATCGGCACACCCTGCCCTTTCTGGCCCGCATGCAGGAGCAAACGGCCACTGAAAACTGGAGCCAGTCACCGGTGATTCTGGTGGAGCAAGGACGGGTCGCCGTCGCCGATGAAATCGGCGAACTGCTGGGTGCAAAAATGGTGGTGATGCTGATCGGCGAACGCCCCGGCCTCAGCTCCCCAGACAGTCTGGGTCTGTACTTCACCTACGGGCCAAAGATCGGCCTGACCGATGCCTATCGCAACTGCATCTCTAACGTGCGGCTCGAAGGGCTGAGCTACGCCATGGCCGCCCATCGCTTGGTTTACTTGATGCGTGAAGCCTGTCGTCGGCAATTGTCGGGGGTCAACCTGAAGGACGAAGCACAGGTACACACTATAGAATCAGCGGCCCCCAGCGAGAATTTCCTGCTCAAGGGTGAATAAACACTGGGCCAGACTCTCTAGGAGCGAGCTGTGTGCTTGGCGAGGCACGCTCGCTCCCAGGGTTGATTAGCCAGCCGCTGCGACCCAATACACGCCTCGCTACAAACTCAACCAACAAGACTTGCACCAATCCGTATAATCCGCTTTTTTAAGAGATGTACGAAAAAACTACATCTCTTGTAGTTAAATACCCTTCCCTTTCCCGCACGGACCTGCAGAGCCGGGTCATCAGCACAGGTGCTTTACATGGATTTCAACCCGATCGACATTATCCTGCATCTCGATGTGTACCTGGACATGCTGGTAAGAGATTACGGGGTGTGGATCTACGCCATCCTGTTTTTGGTGATCTTCTGTGAAACCGGCCTGGTGGTCATGCCGTTCCTGCCGGGTGATTCCCTGCTGTTCATTGCCGGCGCAGTGGCTGCGGGCGGTGGCATGGACCCGGTATTGCTGGGCGGCCTGCTGATGGTGGCGGCAATTCTGGGCGACAGCACCAACTACGTCATAGGACGAACCGCCGGCGAGCGATTGTTCAGTAATCCGAACTCGAAAATATTCCGCCGCGATTACCTGGAAAAGACCCACGATTTTTACGAACGTCATGGCGGTAAAACCGTGACCATGGCGCGCTTCCTGCCAATCTTCCGCACCTTTGCGCCTTTTGTTGCCGGCGTGGCACACATGTTCTACCCGCGCTTCCTGATGTTCAGTGTCTTCGGCACCATCCTCTGGGTCGGCGGCCTGGTAACCCTGGGCTACTTCTTCGGCAATGTGCCCTTCATCAAGTCCAATCTGTCGTTGCTGGTAGTGGGCATCATCCTGCTGTCTCTGGTACCGATGATCATTGGTGTGATCCGCAGCCGCATGGGCCGCAGCCCATCCAAAGCCTGATAGGGGGCCGCCCGCATGTGGTCTCTGAGTGAATGGCGGCGCCAGCGGATTCTGGCGCAACACCCGGTCGCGGCAAACGTATGGCATGACGTGCGCCAGCACCTGAGTATTCTCGACGGGCTGGACGACGCCCAGGACAAATGGCTGCGTGAGCACAGCGTGTTATTTCTGCAAGAAAAACACCTGACCCCCATGCCCGGGGTTGAACTCACCGATGCAGGCCGCCTGTTGCTGGCCGCCCAGGCACAGCTGCCGCTGCTCAACCTGGGCGAACTGGACTGGTATCAGGGTTTCCACGAAATAGTGCTCTACCCCGATGATTTCATCAGCCCCCAGCGTCATCGCGACTCCAGTGGAGTCGAGCACGAATGGCAAGGCACCCACAGCGGTGAGGCCTGGCAACATGGCCCGGTGGTGCTGGCCTGGCCTGGCGTGTTGTCCAGTGGCGGCTGGGAAGGCTACAACCTGGTGATTCACGAACTGGCGCACAAACTCGACATGCTCAATGGTGCCGCCAATGGCATGCCGCCCTTGCACAGCAGCATGCACCTGGGCGACTGGACCGAGGCCATGCAACAAGCCTACGACCATCTCAATCACTACCTCGATCACCACGACCCGGCTCACGCGCCCATTGATCCGTATGCGGCCGAAAACCCGGCAGAGTTCTTCGCGGTCACCAGCGAATACTTCTTCAGCGCACCGGACCTGCTGACCCACGCGTACCCCAAGGTGTACCAGCAGCTCAGCCTGTTCTACCGGCAAGACCCGCTGACCCGGCTGCAAACGCTACAAAGCGGGCACCCCGAGTACCGAGGGTCCGTTAACCGGACGTGACGCACCACTAAACCGGCCAGACGTGACGGCGTTAGCGGAATACGCCTATAATCGCCGCCACTTTTTGGCCAAGTCGGCCAAGTAAACTGGCCTATACACGGGGGCACCGCCCAATGAGCTACAGCAAGATTCCGGCTGGCAAAGACCTGCCGAATGACATCTACGTCGCCATCGAGATTCCGGCGAACCACGCGCCGATCAAATATGAAATCGACAAAGACAGCGACTGCCTGTTCGTTGACCGCTTCATGGCAACCCCGATGTTCTACCCAGCCAACTACGGTTTCATCCCTAACACCCTGGCTGACGACGGTGATCCCCTCGACGTGCTGGTTGTTACCCCATATCCGGTAGCGCCAGGTTCGGTAATCCGTGCCCGTCCGGTTGGCATCCTGCACATGACCGACGACGGCGGTGGCGATGCCAAAGTCGTTGCAGTCCCTCACGACAAGCTGTCCCAGTTGTACGTTGACGTGAAAGAGTACACCGACCTGCCACCTTTGCTGATTCAGCAAATCCAGCACTTCTTCGAGAACTACAAAGATCTCGAGAAAGGCAAATGGGTGAAGATCGAAGGTTGGGGCGATGCAGAAGCAGCCCGTACCGAGATCATGAAGTCGGTAGCGGCCTACAAAGGCTAAGTGAACCCCGGCCTGCGTTGCAGCAGGCTTGGCTCACACCAAAACCTCGGTTCGCCGAGGTTTTTTTATGCCTGAAAATTGAGCTGTTTTCGCTGGGAAACGACATTGAATCCCAGTATGATTCGCGCCACATAAGCACCGCGCCCTGCATCGAGCAGGCCGGATTGCAGGCAAGGCAGCAATAAGCCGCCACGCCCCACCCCTGACACTCAGGGCCTGGATGTCTAAATTGAAGGCGAGTACGGCTTACCAAAAATAAGCCAAACCCGCCCCCGAGAAGCCGGCCACAAGCCGGTTTTTTAATGCCTGCCACAAAACCGCAGCCTGCCAGCCCTGCAGGGGCGAGCTTGCTTGCGAGCACCGGCGCCGCGGCCCTTCAAGTGGGCCGCCATCGCTGGCAAGCCAGCTCCCACATGGTTGTCGACAGCCAACATCAATCCTGCAAACTCGCCGGTGCTGCTGATCAGTGTTTGTCCGGGTATCCGGCTTCGCTGAGCGCTGCGTGGAACAGGCCCTCGTCCAGCTGGCTTTCGACTCTGGCTTCACGGGCCGCCGGGTCGGTTTCGATGCGCGCTTGCGGGTCGACGGCCAGTAGCGCTTTGGTGACGGATCGGGCGCAGCCGCCGCAGGTCATGTTGGGGATATGAAAACGATGCATGGGGATCTCCTGATTATTTAAGGTGAACCGCTACGTTGAAGTTTGCCAGCGTGGCAAGGTCAATCACTTTTCAGCAAACTGCCGCTGGTGGGCTGAGGCCGGTGTGTCGAGCCCGAACCGCGGTGTCCGGCGCGGGGCTTGCGGCGCTGCAGCCAAAGCATTGAGCTCGGCCAGCCCGGCTATGATCGGGCAGTCCGGGCGGTCATTGCCGCGACAGTGACTGGCCAGACTTTCGAGGGTTTGCGCCATCGCCTGCAGTTCGGCGATTTTCGCTTTCAGACCCGCGACATGGGTCAGCGCCATGGCCTTGACCACAGCGCTGACACGATCACGGTCGCGCCACAACTCCAGTAACTCCGAGATCTGTTCAACAGAGAACCCCAGGTCGCGGGCGCGCCGGATAAAGCCCAGGGCATTGGCGTCCTGGGGGCTGTAAAGCCGGTAGCCGGCCTCGGTTCGAAGGGCTTTGGGGATCAAGCCAGTCTGTTCGTAGTAGCGGATCATCTTCGCCGAAACTCCGGAAAAACTGGCCGCCTGACCGATATTCATCATGTTCCTCTCCCTGGCTCCTGCCCGCGAAAAACTGCCCCCGTTTACACGCCACTCACCGCCATCGGCGCCTTGAAGCCCTTGAGCCGGAGCGCGTTGACCAGCACAAAGATGCTGGAAAGCGCCATCGCAGCCGCCGCAAAGATCGGCGACAGCAATGTGCCGTTCACCGGGTATAGCGCTCCCGCCGCGACCGGGATCAGCACTGCGTTGTAAGCGAAGGCCCAGAACAGGTTCTGCTTGATGTTGCGGATCGTCGCCTGACTCAGGGCGATGGCATTCGGCACGCCACGCAGGTCGCCTGACATCAGCACCACGTCTGCCGCCTCGATGGCCACATCGGTACCGGTGCCGATGGCCAGCCCCACGTCCGCTTCGGCCAGCGCCGGGGCGTCGTTGATGCCGTCGCCGACGAAGGCCACCCGTGCACCATTGACCCGGAATTTCTTCAGTGCCGCGACCTTGCCGTCGGGCAGGACCTCGGCCGCCACCTCATCAATCCCCAATTGCCGGGCGATGGCATTGGCCGTGGCCGCATTGTCACCGGTGATCATCGCCACCTTGAGGCCCAGGGCGTGCAACGCCTTGATCGCCTCCAAAGTGGTTTCCCTGATGGGGTCGGCCACCGCAATCACCGCCGCCAGACGACCGTCGATGGCGGCATAAAGCGGGCTCTTGCCCTGCTCCCCCAGACGTTGGGCGGTCGCGACAAAGCTCGACACATCCAGCCCCAATAGCGTCATGAAACGGTCTGCGCCGACCGACACGGTCCGCCCCGACACCTTGGCCGTCACCCCGAAACCCGGGGTTGCCTCGAAGCTGTCGATGGAACCCATCACCAGACCACGTTGTTTCGCCGCGCTGACGATGGCTTCGCCGATCGGGTGTTCGGAGCGGGTTTCGACCGCCGCCACCAGCCCCAGCACTTCGTCGTAATCAAAGCCTTCGGCAGGCACCAGATCGGTCAGTTCCGGGCGGCCCTTGGTCAGGGTGCCGGTCTTGTCGAGGGCGATCACACTCACATCCCGCAACGCCTGCAAGGCTTCGCCTTTACGAAACAGCACCCCCAGTTCCGCCGCGCGCCCGGTACCGACCATGATCGAGGTCGGCGTAGCCAGCCCCATGGCGCACGGGCAGGCGATGATGAGTACCGCCACCGCATTGACCAGGGCAAAGGTCAGCGCCGGGGTCGGCCCGAAGATCAGCCAGACCACAAAGGTCAGGGTGGCCGCTGCCATCACGGCCGGGACGAACCACATGGTGACCTTGTCCACCAGCGCCTGGATCGGCAGCTTGGAACCCTGGGCCTGCTCGACCAGACGGATGATCTGCGCCAGCACCGTGTTGGCCCCGATTCGGGTCACGCGAAAACTGAAAGCGCCGGTCTTGTTGATCGTGCCGCCAATCACTTGAGCACCCGCAGTTTTATGCACCGGCACCGGCTCGCCGCTGATCATGCTCTCGTCGACATAGGAGGCGCCTTCGACAATCTCGCCATCGAGGGCGATTTTCTCCCCCGGACGTACCAGCACCACGTCCCCGGTTGTCACCTGATCGAGGGGCAGTTCAAGGGTTTCACCGTTGCGCTCTACCCGCGCGGTTTTGGCCTGCAGCCCGACCAGACGTTTGATCGCCTGTGAGGTTCGGCCCTTGGCCCGGGCCTCCAGCGAGCGACCAAGCAAAATAAGAGTGACGATGACCGCGGCCGCTTCGAAATACACATTGGCGGTGCCCTGGGGCAGCACTTGAGGGGCAAAGGTCGCGACCAGCGAATAACCGTATGCCGCCGAGGTCCCGACTGCCACCAGCGAGTTCATGTCCGGAGCACCGCGTAGCAGGGCCGGAACACCCTTGCGGAAAAAACGCAGCCCCGGCCCGAACAGCACCAGGGTGGCCAGCACGAACTGGATATACCAGTTGGTCTGCTGACCGATGACCGTCATCACCCAATGATGCATGGCGGGAATCAGGTGCGAGCCCATCTCCAGAATGAACACCGGCAAGCTGAGGATGGCGGCAATCAGCAAGGACCGCTGCAGCCCCCGGGCCTCGCCCTCGCGCCGCTGGTCATCCTGCTCGCCCGCATCCGGGAGGTCGGCAGACAAGCGTCGCGCCGTATACCCCGCCCGCTCCACTGCGGCCTCAAGGTCGGCAGCAGAAACGGCCCCGGCGAGGTGAGTGACCCGGGCGCGCTCGGTGGCCAGGTTGACGCTGGCCTGCCGCACGCCGGGCACCTTCGCCAGCGCCTTCTCGACCCGGCCCACACACGAGGCACAGGTCATGCCTGCAATCGACAGTTCGGTGGTTTCTTCACGCACCGAGTAGCCCACGCGCTCGATGGCATCTACTACCGCCTGCGGATCGGCCACGCCACTGAAGCTGACATCGGCGCGCTCCGTGGCCAGGTTGACCACGGCCGACTGCACACCCGGGACCGCCTTGAGCGCACGTTCGACCCGACCGACGCACGAGGCGCACGTCATGCCTTCAACCGGCAGACTCAGGCGCGCGGATGCTTTGGACTCTGGTTGAAGCGAAACGCTAGCCATTGGAAACTCTCCTTGAATGTCACGATTGAGCCGATCTTGAAGCTTCCCAGCATGGTAAGGTCAAGGGGCTTGACCGCCATAAGATCTCTGCGCAGTGCATGCCGCATATCGTAGTCGCTACCAAGCAACGCGAGGCTGCGAGCTGTTGAAAACGCCAAAGCAAGCAACCCGGTGTATCCCCTGCTCCGGGGTTTAAGGTTATACGGACGTTGCCCGATCGCAGTGATGCCATCGCTGGCAAGCCAGCTCCCACAAGATACGCCAGCCACCACAACCCCCTGTAGGAGCGAGCTTGCTCGCGATCCGCTGCACCTCGGTCGTTCCGCCAGACCGCAGAGATGCCATCGCTGGCAAGCCAGCTCCCACAAAATTACCGCCAGCCCCCACAAATCCCTGCAGGAACGAGCTTGCTCG
>Ga0302347_1002550_pt1 | contig 18146 bp, 16 predicted proteins | sample PhyWR1_FD_202178 | JGI IMG/M metagenome (GOLD analysis project Ga0302347, IMG submission 202178) | Leaf surface microbial communities from wheat plants in UC Gill Tract Community Farm, Albany, California, United States - DLSL W.R1 (v2)... | ecosystem: Host-associated > Plants > Phyllosphere >...
CAACCGTTCGCTCATCGTTACCCTGACGCAGCGTCAGGGTGGCATTGAGCTCTACGATTTTACTCGGTTTGCTGCGCTGACCGTTATAATGCACTTTGCCGCCTTCAACCATCTCGCGCGCCAGCGCACGCGTTTTGTAAAATCGGGCCGCCCATAGCCATTTATCCAGTCTGACGCTGTCAGAGGGTGCTTCTTTCATGGCAATTCCTTCACGGTGAGTGAGGGGATCAACCGCCGATAGTCATTCAGCGACGGATGACGCAAATAGTGCTTGTCCGCCAGGCCGGAATCCGGATTGGTGACGCCAAGGCAGTAGCGGATCCCAAAGCGGGCGGCGGCATCCAGAATAGGCTCGCTGTCATCAATAAAGAGCGTTCTCGCCGGATCAAGCTCCGTTTTTTGCGCTACCGCCTGCCAGAGCCGCTGATCCTCTTTGGGATAACCAAATGTATGGGTAGAAAGTAATAAATCAAGGTGCGCGCCAAGACCTGTGTGTTCGAGCTTCACCGCCAGATTATGCGGATGCGCGTTGGTCAACAAAATACGCTGCTTGCCGCAGGCTTTAAGCGCATCAAGAAAAGGGATTGTGTCCTCGCGTAATAGCGCGCGCGATCCTTGTGCCGTAGTCATGGCGCAGATATCCAGCCCCAGCCGTTCGCTCCAGTAATCCAGACAATACCAGTTTAGCGTATGCTGCACGGCGCTGTATTCCTGGCACATGAGCGCTTGTGCTTCTTGTGCACTTACGCCGCGCGCAGCAACCCAGGTTTCAGGGACCAGTGTTTGCCAGAAATAATTGTCGAACGCGAGGTCGAGCAGGGTACCGTCCATATCGAGCAGGACCGTGTCAACGTCCTGCCAGCAGATATCAAGATGCATAACACTCTCCAGCACAAAGAAAGGCGACAGCGTACCACAACTGCCGCTATTCAGAGTCAGGAGCGCTTATCCGGGGACGGGATTAATACCGGATTTAAACAGCTATCGTAATACTTGTGGATCTGCGCCAGCCGCGTGCGGTTGCGCTGATAACGGCGAAGCGCCAGCGCACCGTTGTAAAGCGTGCATATTATCATCGCCAGCATCAGTAGCGTGGTCGCCATATAACGCCACAGTTCTGCCCGATCGGGCATGCGGTGCAAACTGATGTGTTGCGTTCCGTTGGCATCGGTAAACAGTTTTGTGACAATACCTTCCGCCGTAAACGGCGTATGCATCAACATTTCTGCCAGCCGCTGGAACTCTCCCCATTGCTCATGAGCCGGATAATCATAAAGCGCAATCGGTGGATAAGGCTGATTAACCAAATCACTGCCTTCGTCGCTGGAGATGAGAAAACCGCCGGGCGCCGGGCTGTTAAGCGCCTGAGCCGCCCGTGAGGTTTCACGCGTCACAAACGGCGCTGCGGTGGTTTTCACCATATTTTCCAGTGATTCTGCGCTGACCGGACGCAGCAGAACATTAATCCCGTCCAGCCTGCCTGCGCTGGCGCGTTTGGTTAGCGTATCCCAGTCTTTGGTATTGCCAAGATTAACCAGCGCATTTTTAAGCCTTACACACTCATCCGCAGAGGCGCAAAGCTGTTTTGTTTTCAATACGATATCTGAAAAATCATCCAGCAAAACCATTCCTGACTTTTGAATTGCCGAACGTAGCGCCGGGCTAACGCGCGTGACTTCTTCCGGGCCAGGATGCAACTGCTGATTAATAGCCTGCATCAGGGCTGTAGCATTGTTGACGGTTTCCGATTCCGGCAATGGCAGCGGCGGCGCGTCGTTCCAGACAATTTGTGAGCAATCAAATGGCATAAACGGCGAGCTTGAGCGGGGAGACCAGTTGCCGCCCGGATGGATATTACACATGCCGTTACCCTGAATTCGTAACGTATCTCCGGTACGAACACGTTGTTCCTCCAGCTGTTTAACGCTGGTGGCCTCAATGGTTTGTGCGCCCTTAAGCCAGGAAACGGTAAATTTAAACGGCATCTCTAACGGCACAGTCGCGTACAACATGATAACCACCAGAAGCGCACCCGAGGCAATAACCGTGCTGCGTAACCAGTGCTGAAGCGGATAATATTTAACTTCATCATGTAGCGATAAGAACCGCCCCTGACGCACAACGTGGCGGTCAAGATAGATATCAATATTGGTTTGTTGACCTAAATCCTGCGTGATCCACGGTTGCCAGTGGCGCGGATAAATCAGATCGATAATGCCGAGCGAAATATTATTGATCTGCTCGAGATTATTTTCGCCAAACAAACCCCAGCGCTTGGGCGTACCGCGCAGGCAGTGGATCTCACGACGCATGCTTTTCATCGGCGGTGCAACCAGTCCCCAGATGCCCGCGACCAGCAGTAGAATCGCCCCGCCGACGAGCCAGGGTAAAAAAACGTCGGGCGCAATCAAAGCGAAATACATAAAGAAAAACGAGGCGATAATCAAAAATGCTTCACGCAACCGGTTCGGACGAGTCAGGGCATATTCTTCACGTGTCTGCTGGCGAATATTCAGCAGTTCAATCTGCTCGCTCTCCTCTCCGCGAATCGACGTCCCTGAAGAGGGGATACGTTCCGAAATGTGGCCGTGAGCCTCCTGAATATACTCACTCAACGTATGACCATTAAGCGAAATCACTAACGGTAATGAGCTGGTATAAATCAGCTCAACGGTATTCTCATCATTAATATATTGCTCCCAGAACGGAGGCAAATGGACTTCAACGGAGTCGAGAAAATAGCGCCATTTATTCGGATCGTCTGCGGAAATCCCATAGCGCGTAATTGAGCGCGTCAGGGCCATTACAGTATGGCTTTGCGCACTGAGATTCAACGAGACGGGCGGTGCACTGGCACCGGATACTGGTAATTGCTGGGTACGGCTGAGGCGATCCAGATAATTTTCTACGGCACTCTGCTCGTCCGCTGTCAGCTTGCGCGTCGTCGCACTGGCAAAATTATGTAGCCAGGGCAGATGATGGCGATGAAATTTATGTCTGAAAAACCATCCTGCAAGCAGCACGCAGGCCAGCACAGCAGCAAAAAAAATTAAAAAGGTGCTCATGCTTTTCCTATCTTACTTTTCTTACAGGTCTTATGAATAATTTACGTGAGTGGGTAGCCGCTCAGCAGATCCGACGCAGCGTGCAAGAATTAACCCGCTATTATGCAACGCGCGATGGTAACAAAGTGATTTTACAGCGTGTATCAGTTAATTCTCAATTGCAATTCAACCTCTTGACTTTTGTGGGTAAACCAGGTGAAGCATCATGAGGTTGCGAAAATGTAAAGAAACAGCAATTTGGATTGCCGAAACCGTGCGGCATGTCGCACAATAACCTCTGTCATCACAGCAAAGATCCGGCCACATGAGTAAACCATTACAAAAACCTGCCATCCTCAATATTGAAACGGTCGCCCGTTCGCGTCTTTTTAATGTCGAAAGCGTCGATCTGGAATTCAGTAACGGCGTAAAACGCGTCTATGAGAGGATGCGTCCCTCCACGCGTGAGGCGGTAATGATTGTGCCCATCGTGGACGAGCATCTGATCCTGATCTACGAATATGCGGTGGGCACCGAATCCTACGAATTGGGGTTTTCTAAAGGGCTGATCGATCCCGGTGAAACGGTTTTTGAAGCGGGTAATCGTGAGTTGAAAGAAGAGGTAGGGTTCGGAGCGAATAACCTGACCTTCCTGAAGAAACTCAGCATGGCTCCCTCCTATTTTTCCAGCAGGATGAATATCCTGGTTGCAGAAGATCTCTACCCTGAGTCACTGGAAGGCGACGAGCCTGAGCCTCTGCCACAGGTTCGCTGGCCGCTGGCCCATTTGATGGACCTGCTTGAAGAGCCGGATTTTAATGAAGCACGCAATGTGAGCGCGCTATTTTTAGTTCGTGAGTGGCTGAAAGGGCAAGGCCGGCTGTAGCGCCCGACCTTCACTGTACTTTGATATTTAGCGTTTCAACGTCAGATAAGCGAAGCGCCATCCGTCAGCGTTAACGTCGGGACTGGCGGATAACCCTGCCTGACGTTCATCAGGCAGGTATTGATTAAAACAGCTCGTGCGTCTCACCGTTATCAATAATGGTCGTACCCACTTCATGCACCGCCTGCTGTGTCGGCTGAGTACCTTCAATAAAATACTCCGCACGGCTGTTGCCACCGTTAGCCAGTTGCCCGCTACTGCGATCGATATTCACGGTTACTATGCCCGGTGGCGGCGTGAGCGGATCTTCCGGTACGCCCGCGAGGATCGACTTCATAAAGGCATCCCACGCAGGCTGAGCACTTTTGGCCCCGCCCTCATAACCTGACACCTGATCTTTAATCGCCCCGGAAGCCGTGGTACGGCCCAGATCCCGACGATGATCGTCGAAGCCAATCCACACGGACGTCACCGCGCCCGGACCATAGCCGGAGAACCAGGCGTCCTTCGAACTATTGGTGGTGCCGGTTTTACCGCCGATATCGTGGCGCTGTAGATCCCGCCCCGCACGCCAGCCCGTTCCTTGCCAGCCGGGTTCACCGAAAATGTTAGTGTTCAGCGCGCTCTTAATCAAAAATGCCAGCGGCGTGTTGATCACATGCGGCGCATATTGCTGACTGCCGGTGCGGGCGACCAAATCCTGGTTTGCCTGCTCCAGCTGCGGCATGGGCACGGCCAGATTTTTTTGCTCCTGAGACATGGCGACGTCTTCGACATCCTTGTTTTCCAGCACGCCAGACTTCTGTGTTTCGCCGTAAATAACCGGAATATCGCAGTTAGCACAGGCGACTTTTGGATTCGCTGTAAAAACAACGCCACCCTGGTCATTTTCAATTTTGGTAATGAAATAGGGATCGACAAGAAAACCGCCGTTTGCCATTACCGCGTAGCCGCGCGCAACCTGCATTGGCGTAAAAGATGCGGAGCCGAGCGCCAGCGATTCCGTATGCACGATGTTCTGTGCCGGGAAGCCGAAACGCTGTAGGTACTCGGCGGCATAATCGACGCCCATCGCCCGCATCGCCCGCACCATCACCACGTTTTTCGACTGCCCGAGTCCCTGACGCAGGCGAATAGGCCCGGCATACTGCGCCGGTGAGTTTTTAGGCCGCCAGTCTGAACCGGCACCGGCATCCCAGCGCGAGATTGGCACGTCATTCAGAATACTGGCCAGCGTCAGGCCTTTATCCATTGCTGCGGTGTAGAGGAACGGCTTAATGTTCGACCCTACCTGACGAAGCGCCTGGGTCGCACGGTTAAATTTGCTCTGATTGAAATCAAAACCGCCCACCAGCGCAAGGATCGCGCCATCCTGCGGATTAATAGACACCAGCGCCGAGTTAACATCCGGCACCTGCGCCAGCCACCAGGTATCGTTCACCTGACGTACCCACACCTGCTGACCAGCCTGTACTACATCAGTCACTTTACCTGGCGTACGACCCTGCTGCGTGTCTGAGATCCACGGGCGGGCCCAGCGAACACCGTCAAGATGCAATGAAACGGAGGTTCCATTACCAAGGAGCGCAGTCGCTTCCTGAGGTGACGCTGAGACGATCGCCGCCGGAGCGAGCGGACCATAGGTCGGCAGTGCTCTCAGTGAATCGACGATCTTTTGCGTATCCCACGGGGCCTCACCGCGTTTCCACAGCACGTTTGCCGGGCCACGATAGCCATGACGCATATCGTAATCCATCACGTTATTACGCACGGCGTCCTGCGCCGCCTGCTGGTTTTTACGGCTAATGGTAGTGTAAACGCGATAACCGTCTTCATACGCTTTCTCACCGTAACGGCCAACCATATCCTGACGGACTAACTCGGTCAGATAAGGAGCAGAGAAGGCAATTTCCGGGGCATGATAATTCGCATCAATCGATTCATTACGCGCCTGATCGTACTGCGCTTGCGTAATATAGCCTTCGCTCAACATACGCGATAACACCACATTACGGCGCGATGTTGCACGATCGAGTGAATAAAGTGGGTTAAAGGTTGACGGTGCTTTAGGCAGACCAGCAATGGTAGCCATTTCACTTAAGGTTAGCTGATCCACCGATTTACCAAAGTACACTTGCGCTGCGGAACCGACACCATACGCACGATAACCGAGATAAATCTTGTTCAGATAAAGCTCGAGGATCTCATCTTTACTCATCATCTGTTCAATACGGATGGCGAGAAAGACTTCCTTAATTTTACGCATCAATGTGCGTTCCGGACTCAGGAAGAAGTTACGCGCTAATTGCTGAGTAATCGTACTGGCACCCTGCGTGGCATGACCTGAAAACAGTGCCACGCTGGTCGCACGAAAAATACCTACCGGATCGACGCCGTGATGCTCATAGAAACGGCTGTCTTCCGTTGCGATAAAAGCCTTCACCATTTCTGGTGGAACGTCGTCGAGCGTCACCGGAATACGGCGTTTTTCTCCGTATTGCGCCATCAGCTCACCATCAGCGCTATAGATCTGCATTGGAATTTGCAGGCGCACATCTTTGAGTGTGGCAACGTCAGGCAACTGTGGCTCAACAAATTTATAAAGGCCATAAATCGAGCCTGCTCCCAGCAGAATGCAAAAAACTGCAAGGATGAATAAATACTTTACGAACTTCACCGGAGATTTCCCATTTAGTTTGATCTGGGCAGTTTATAAACAACCGCGCGGTAGTATAAAGGCAAGCCAGGTGCATTGATATAGCCGTCAATTGGCGGCAGATAAGGAGATCGCTTTTTATGGCATTTCGGCTTTGGCAAACAGGTTTGCATATTCAACAGGATCAGGTGGTTATCATTGCGCTTGAGCATGTTCGTTCTCGCTGGTCTCTACGCCGCTGGTGGCAGATCCCGCTGGTTTCCGGCATTGTTCAACAGGGGCAAATTATCCACCTTGATGCGCTGGCTGATGCATTGCGCGAATGGCGGCGAGAGCTGCCAATACAGCACTGCGTGCGCATCGCATTTCCTGCCTCAAAAACGCTGCAAAAAACGCTTTCTCGCCCGGCGCTTCGCCTGCGGGAGAGTGAGCAGGTCGAATGGATCACCCATTCGATGGCGCAATCACTGGATATGGAGCCTGAAACGCTTTGTTTTGATTATCTTGAACACGCGCATGAAAATCTTTATTGCGTGACTGCCGCCCGGCATCACGACGTCAACCTTCTCTCCCGGCTGGCGAAAATGTTGCGTTTACACCTGTCGGCAATTACGCCAGATGCGAGTGCGCTGCAAGGTTTCCTGCCGTGGCTCAGTGCTGAAGAACAGTGCCTTGCCTGGTACCATGGAGAACGGTGGTTATGGGCTACGCGTAGCGCCTGGGGATCTTGTAGCACCGCTGACGCGCCCTCTGCATCACAGCTTGCCAGCACGCTTTCTTATTCCTCTGAGCAGGTGGTGCAGTGTACTGCGCAAGCTATCGCTACACCGCATCTGGATCCATGGTGTACGTTGAGTTTCCAGCAGCCACCGCTACCGGCGTGTAGTGACGCGTTTGCCGTGGCGCTGGGCCTGGCGCTGGGGGAGCGATAATCATGGCTGGCGCCGTCAATTTTCTGCCCTGGCGGCAACATCGTCGTCAGCGATGCCTGCGCTTCTGGACGCTTTGTTGCGCGGGTGCCGCGCTGAGCATTGCCGCTGCCGTGTTCTGCTTGCGGATGCAGCTTACTATCACAAGCGTTACTGTGCAGTTATGGCAGCAGGGAGACGCTGCACTGGATAAAGCGCTGTTACAACGAGAAGCACAGTGGAAAGCATTTCAGGTTGCGCAGGCGCAGCGTCAGATCCGACAAAAACGACGCGCAACGACCCTGCGCTGGCAGCAGACATTATCTGCAATTGCGCAGCGTCTCCCGCCGCAGGCATGGCTTACCCGGCTAAATCTTCAGCATAAAACGCTGACCCTGACCGGACGCGCCTACACATTCACAGCCCTGAAAGCGGTGAATACGCTCCTGCACACCATGCCCGGCTTTCGCCCTGGCCTGCCCGGAAACGTGGGCCGCGACGAACAAGGCCGCTGGCAATTCAGCTACCCGCTTATTTGGGAGGAGACTGATGATGCTCCCCAGCCCTGAGCGCTGGTGTGCGCTCTCACCTGCACTCAGGGTCCTGTGCTGGCTCCTTTTTACCTTCATGATGGCTGTGCTGTCATGGGCATTCTGGCTGCATCCGCTTCGGCAATCCCTGACCGTCCAGCAGGCGCAAAGCCACCTTCAGCGTCAGCAACTTGTTACACGCTGGCGTACTGTTTTGCCGCTGAAAGTGCCCCATGAACTGCCGAACGATGGCAATGCGCCAGCATCATCATTCTCGCCGCTGGATTTTCAGACGACGGCGACCCGACTGATCGACTGGCAACCAGCAGCAAAAGGAGGAACGCTGGTGCTGGAGAGCGACTGGCAACCGGTGCCTGACATTTTTGCCACGCTGGCGCAGCAGGACATGATGGTCACTGCATTCTCCCTGGAGCCATCTGGCGAACGGTTACGTTTTACGCTGCAACTGGAAAAAAACGATGAGCAATAAACGCCGGGCCTTATTGCTCATCGTGCTGCCGATGATCATGGCGATGCGCGATCCTTTTCTGCCGCCGGAAGATCGTTGCCAGACTGCACAGCTCGCGCAGTGGCGTTATCAGGGCGTTATTGAACGAGCATCCGGACGAACGGGCCTGCTGCGCAATCCTCAGGGCGTGTGGCTCCGGGTGCAAACCGGCAGTCATTTATCCACAGGCTGGCGGGTAGTTCAGTTAACCTCGCAGGAATTAGTTATTGAAACCGGGGCAGGATGCGATCCCGCTCGCTGGTCATGGTCACGACAAGGAGAACAACATGAAAGCAGGGATCGGCATTTTACTCCTCATAATAGTGCCGCTGGCGTGGGCACAAAAGCCGCAGCCGGTCACGCTGGTGGTGGATGACGTTCCGGTGGCACAGGTCCTGCAAACGCTGGCCGATCTGGAGCAGCAAAATCTGGTGATCGCCCCCGACGTTAGCGGAACGCTGTCGCTGCGGCTGGTCAACGTGCCCTGTAAACAGGCATTACAGACCGTACTCAACAGCGCCGGGCTGGTTTCACAGCAGGAGGGCAGAGTGATGCATGTGCATTCGCAGGCATGGCAGGCCGCGCGTCTGACGCAGCAGGAAGCGATTCATCTTAAGCAGCAACAAAATCTGCCGCTCATCGGGCACAGTATCGTGTTGCGGTATGCTGATGCAGAAGAACTGGCTAAAGCCGGCGCAAAGCTTCTCAGCGCACGCGGCATAATGACTGTCGATAAGCGCATGAACCGGCTGCTGCTTCGCGACAATGTCGCTAACCTTGAGGCGCTAAAACAGTGGGCCGCTGAGATGGACTTGCCGGTAGCGCAGGTGGAGCTGGCTGCGCATATCGTGACAATCAACGAAAAAAGCCTGCGTGAGCTGGGGGTGAAATGGACCCTGGCAGAGGCGGCCAGCGCGCCAGGCGCAGGCAAAATAACCGGCCTTGGCACGGATTTATCCGTCAGTTCGGCCACATCACGCGCTGGTTTTAATATCGGACGCATCAATGGCAGGCTGCTGGAACTGGAGCTGTCAGCCCTGGAGCAAAAGCAGCAGCTGGATATTATCGCCAGCCCGCGGTTACTGGCCTCACATCTGCAGCCTGCCAGTATTAAGCAAGGGAGTGAAATTCCTTATCAGGTTTCCAGCGGAGAGAGCGGCGCGACGTCGGTGGAATTTAAGGAAGCTGTTTTGGGCATGGAAGTGACGCCAACCGTATTACAGCAGGATCGAATCCGTCTTAAGCTACATATCAGCCAGGATATGCCAGGTCAGGTGCTGCAACAGGCCGACGGCGAAGTGCTGACCATCGATAAACAAGAAATTGAAACGCAGGTTGAAGTGAAAAGTGGAGAGACCCTGGCATTAGGTGGCATTTTCTCACAAAAAAATAAATCGGCTCAGGATAGTGTCCCGCTACTTGGCGAGCTTCCCTGGGTCGGGCAACTTTTTCGTCATAATGGAAAAGACAATGAACGTCGGGAACTGGTAGTATTTATCACTCCACGTCTGGTTCTGTGAGCCTGAACACGATTTTTTGTGATGGCGCTTTTGTGTTAAATGAGCGTCAGGCGTTTGACGTGAGAGAGGATTTAGCATACAAGGAGTACCGATTTGAGAGTCTGTCTCGCGGCTTAAGTAGAAGTATGATTACCTCGACAAGGTGATTTATTCAGTTGCCAAACCCGTCAGAGTATTGAGATAATTTTTAGTCTGACTCTCGCTCTATCGCATAAAGAGGTTTCAGTTCATTTCCTGCACCGCTGGAAGTCTGCAAAGCAGGTTTATCATTAACGAATAGTCTTAGTAGTACCGAAAAAATGGCAGAGAAACGCAATATCTTTCTGGTTGGGCCTATGGGTGCCGGCAAAAGCACTATTGGGCGTCAGTTAGCTCAACAGCTTAATATGGAATTTTACGATTCAGACCACGAAATCGAGAAACGTACTGGCGCTGATGTAGGTTGGGTCTTCGATGTTGAAGGTGAAGAAGGTTTCCGCGATCGCGAAGAAAAAGTCATCAATGAACTGACTGAAAAGCAGGGCATCGTACTGGCAACAGGCGGCGGCTCGGTGAAATCACGTGAAACGCGTAATCGTCTCTCCGCTCGCGGTGTGGTGGTGTATCTCGAAACCACTATCGAAAAGCAGCTTGCCCGTACACAGCGAGACAAAAAACGTCCCCTGTTGCAGGTAGAAACGCCGCCGCGTGAAGTACTGGAAGCACTGGCGAATGAACGTAATCCACTGTACGAAGAAATTGCTGATGTAACCATTCGCACTGACGATCAGAGTGCTAAAGTGGTTGCAAACCAGATTATTCATATGCTGGAAAGCAATTGATTCTGGCTTAATACAGGCCAGCGAGTATAAGCAACTAAGGTAGACGTCGCGTTATGGAGAGGCTTACTGTTACCCTCGGGGAACGTAGTTACCCGATTACCATCGCGGCTGGTTTGTTTAACGATCCAGCTTCCTTTTTGCCGCTCAAATCAGGCGATCAGGTGATGCTGGTCACCAATGAAACGCTGGCTCCGCTATGGTTGGACAAAGTGAGTTCGTCCCTCCAGCAAGCGGGTGTCAACGTCGATAACGTAATCCTTCCCGATGGCGAGCAGTATAAAAGCCTGGCGGTAATGGATACGGTCTTTACTGCGCTACTGCAAAAACCGCACGGTCGCGATACGACGCTGGTTGCCCTTGGCGGCGGTGTTGTAGGCGATCTTACCGGTTTTGCTGCCGCCAGCTATCAGCGGGGCGTGCGTTTTATTCAGGTTCCCACCACGTTACTGTCGCAAGTTGACTCCTCCGTAGGCGGCAAAACGGCAGTCAATCATCCGCTCGGCAAAAATATGATTGGCGCTTTCTGGCAGCCGGCATCGGTGGTTGTCGATCTTGACTGTCTGAAAACGTTACCTGAGCGTGAGCTATCTTCCGGTCTGGCCGAGGTCATCAAGTACGGCATCATTCTTGATGGCGAATTTTTCTGCTGGCTGGAAAAGAATATTGATGCGCTGCTGACGCTTGATGAAAAGGCTATGGCTTACTGCATTCGTCGCTGCTGCGAAATCAAAGCAGAGGTCGTTGCGGCTGATGAGCGTGAGACGGGACTGCGTGCGCTACTCAATCTTGGACACACATTTGGTCATGCTATCGAAGCCGAGATGGGTTACGGTAACTGGCTGCATGGTGAGGCGGTATCTGCGGGTATGGTGATGGCCGCAAGAACGTCCGAACGTCTGGGGCAATTCGACGCGCGGGATACGCAACGTATTATTACCCTGCTGGAACGGGCAGGTTTGCCGATCCACGGGCCGCGGGAAATGTCTGCTGAAGCTTATTTGCCGCACATGCTGCGCGACAAAAAAGTGCTGGCGGGCGAAATGCGTCTAATATTGCCGCTGGCGATAGGTAAAAGTGAAATTCGTGGTGGCGTATCACATGATGTTGTGCTGAGTGCTATTGCTGATTGTGAGTAAGTGTAATAAACAAGAAGTGTCTGCCACGTTTTGCGTGGCGTTTTAACATCGGGCGATGTGCAATTGTAACAGGCATAAGCCTTTTAGTGGGGTGGTAAATGGATGAATTCAAACCAGAAGACGAGCTGAAACCCGATCCCAGCGATCGTCGTACTGGTCGTTCCCGGCAGTCTTCCGATCGTGATAATGAACAGCAGATCAATTTTGACGATGTGGAGCTTGATGCTGATGAACCTCGTTCAACGCGTGCAACGCGTCGGGCGCGTGAAGACGAAGAATATGCAGCGGACGATGAGGCTTTCGATGACGAAGAGCCGGCAGTAGAGCGTCGCCCGCGCAAGCGTAAAAAAGCGCCAGCAAGTAAACCAGCCTCCCGTCAGTATATTATGATGGGTGTCGGTATTGTTGTGCTATTACTGCTGATTGCAGGAATTGGTTCAGCGCTGAAATCACCGTCAAAGAATGAATCCTCTTCAACGGAAGAGAAGAATATCGCGCTTTCTGGCGATCAGGATACCGCCACTCAGCCGGCATCAGATCAGACGGCGAACACGGCCCCACAGGACGTTTCTTTACCGCCGATCTCCTCCACGCCAACGGAAGGTCAGGCTCCGGCGACGCCGGATAATCAACAGCGTGTTGAAGTGCAGGGTGATTTGAATAATGCTCTGACTCAGCAGCAGGGCCAGGTCGATAGCGCAGTGAACTCAACGCTGCCGACTGCACCGGCTACGGTTGCTGCTATACGTAATGGTAATGCCCCACGTCAGGCCACTACTGGCGAATCAACGGAGCATCGTAACACCACTACGCGCCCAGAGCGTAAACAGGTTGTCATTGAGCCTAAACCGCAAAGCAAAACGCAGCAAACGGCCAGACAAACGGTCACCGAGCCGAAAACTGTTTCTCAGCCGAAGCGTACAGAAGCAACGGCTCCGGTGAAAGCGCCGACGGCTGAACCGAAAGCGACAGCGACCCGAACAGCACCGGCGACCACGACGCCAGCAGCTACCGCGCCGGCCACTTCTGCGCCAGTAGCAGCGTCTAAGCCAGCCGCAACGCCAGCACCTGCCGCTACGGCAGGCGTGAAATCAACCGGCAATGTAGGTTCGCTGAAGTCTGCACCGTCTAACCACTACACCCTGCAACTTAGCAGTTCCTCTAGCTACGACAACCTGAACGGTTGGGCGAAGAAAGAAAATCTGAAAAGCTACGTGGTATATCAGACCAGCCGTAACGGGCAACCGTGGTATGTCCTGGTAAGTGGCGTTTACGCATCGAAAGAAGATGCTAAACGCGCGGTAACTGCACTGCCCGCTGATGTACAAGCGAAAAACCCGTGGGCAAAACCGCTGCATCAGGTTCAGGCCGATCTGAAGTAATGGTTGGGCATAGACAAAGCGCAGTATGCTGTCGGAGCGTTCTCCACAGCCGGAGAAAATGTAATCAGCCAGCATGAAAAAGAATCGCGCTTTTCTGAAATGGGCAGGGGGGAAGTTCTCCTTGCTCGAAGATATCAAAAAGCATTTGCCGCAGGGCGAATGCCTGATTGAACCCTTTGTGGGTGCAGGGTCGGTGTTTTTAAACACCGATTTTTCACGTTATATCCTTTCGGATATCAATAGCGACCTGATAGATCTCTATAATACGGTGAAGACGCGGGCCGACGAATATGTGGCGGCCTCGCGAGACATGTTCTCCCCGGAGAATAATGTGGCAGAGAGTTATTATCAGTATCGCAACGAATTTAACCAGTGTCAGGATACGTTCCGACGGTCAGTGCTTTTTTTGTACCTGAATCGTCACGGATACAATGGGCTGTGCCGCTATAACCTGCGTGGTGAGTTCAATGTTCCCTTTGGTCGCTATAAAAAGCCTTATTTTCCACAGGCCGAGCTATATCATTTTGCTGAAAAAGCTCAGAACGCGACTTTCCTGTGCGAAACATTCGAATCCAGCATGGCTCGTGCGCATAATATTCATGATCCGGTGATCTATTGTGATCCTCCCTATGCGCCGCTTTCCGGCACAGCGAATTTTACCGCTTACCATACCAATAGTTTTAGTCTGCAACAGCAGGCCGATCTTGCCGTACTGGCAGAAGGTTTGGTAAACCGTCAAATCCCGGTGTTAATTTCCAACCATGAGACGGCGCTCACGCGCGAATGGTACAAGCTGGCGACGAAGACGACCGTGATTAAAGTGCGTCGCAGTATTAGCAGCAACGGTGGAACACGTAAGAAGGTGAACGAACTACTGGCGTTATATCGTCCAGAGCTTGTTTTGCCTGATATCAAATAAACTTCAAGGAGATGCGGATGAGCCAGTACTTAATTGCCCCTTCGATTTTGTCAGCAGATTTTGCTCGCCTGGGCGAAGATACCGAAAAAGCGCTGGCGGCAGGCGCAGACGTTGTTCATTTTGATGTTATGGACAACCATTACGTACCTAACCTGACTATCGGGCCAATGGTACTCAAATCCTTACGCGATTATGGCATTAGCGCCCCAATTGACGTTCACCTGATGGTAAAACCAGTCGATCGTCTGATACCGGATTTTGCGGCAGCGGGTGCCAGCATTATTACTTTCCATCCAGAAGCGTCTGAGCACGTTGACCGTACTCTGCAACTGATCAAAGAACATGGCTGTAAAGCAGGGCTGGTGTTTAATCCGGCGACGTCGCTCAACTACCTTGATTACGTAATGGACAAGCTGGACGTGATCCTGCTGATGTCAGTGAATCCCGGCTTTGGTGGTCAATCGTTTATTCCTCAGACGCTGGACAAATTGCGCGAAGTTCGTCGCCGTATCGATGCCTCAGGCCTGGATATCCGTCTTGAAGTGGATGGCGGCGTGAAGGTCGACAATATTGCGGAGATTGCGGCGGCAGGCGCGGACATGTTCGTTGCGGGCTCGGCGATTTTTAACCAGCCCGATTACAAGCAGGTTATCGATGAGATGCGTCGCGAACTGGCGCAGGTGAAGCATGGATAAGCTAAATGGGATTCAGGGCGTAGCATTCGATCTTGACGGGACGCTGGTAGACAGTGCACCAGGCCTGACGTCTGCGGTCGACAGCGCCCTGTACGCGCTCGAATTACCGCAGGCCGGTGAAGCGCGGGTTATTACGTGGATCGGTAATGGCGCCGACAAGCTGATGGAGCGTGCACTGACCTGGGCACGGCAGGAGCGCGCAGTGCAGCGTGCCGCCTCGGGCAAACCATCTGTTGAGGATGACGACATTCCTCAAGAGGAACAGGCCAGCGTTCTGCGCGCTTTGTTTAATCGTTACTATGCGCAATTTGCCGAAGAGGGCAGCTTTCTGTTCCCTGACGTTGCCGATACGTTAAAGGCTCTGCATACCAACGGTCTGCCGCTGGCGCTGGTTACCAATAAACCGACGCCGTTTGTTGCGCCGCTGCTGAACGCGCTGGGGATTGCCCACTATTTTACCGTCGTCATCGGCGGTGACGATGTACAGAATAAAAAGCCGCATCCCGAGCCGTTACTGCTGGTCGCCAGCCGACTGGGTATCACGCCACAGTCGCTGCTTTTTGTCGGGGATTCACGTAATGACATTCAGGCAGCCGCCGCGGCAGGTTGTCCCTCTGTCGGGCTGACCTACGGCTATAACTACGGTGAAGCGATTGCGTTAAGCTCACCAGACGTCACTTTTGATCGCTTCAATGAACTTCTGCCCGCTCTCGGGCTTTTGCACAGTGAAAACCAGGAATTAAAAACACATGACTAAGCCCATCGTCTTTAGTGGCGCACAGCCCTCAGGTGAATTGACTATTGGTAATTACATGGGTGCGCTGCGTCAATGGGTGAACATGCAGGATGACTATCACTGCATCTATTGCATCGTTGACCTCCATGCTATTACCGCACGACAGGATGCTGAAAAGCTGCGTAAAGCCACGCTGGATACGCTGGCGCTGTATCTGGCATGCGGTATCGATCCGGAAAAAAGTACTATTTTTGTTCAGTCCCATGTTTCTGAACACGCGCAACTTGGCTGGGCGCTGAACTGCTATACCTATTTTGGTGAGTTGAGCCGCATGACGCAGTTCAAAGACAAGTCTGCCCGCTATGCTGAAAACATTAATGCCGGTCTGTTTGATTATCCGGTGCTGATGGCGGCTGATATTTTACTTTATCAGACCAATCAGGTGCCGGTAGGTGAAGATCAGAAGCAGCATCTTGAGCTGAGTCGTGATATCGCCTCCCGTTTTAACGCGCTGTATGGCGATGTCTTTAAAGTGCCGGAACCGTTTATTCCGAAATCAGGCGCACGCGTAATGTCGCTGCTCGATCCGACGAAGAAAATGTCCAAGTCGGACGATAACCGCAATAACGTTATCGGTCTGCTGGAAGATCCGAAATCCGTGGTGAAGAAAATCAAACGCGCGGTGACGGATTCCGAAGAGCCGCCGGTGGTACGCTATGACGTGCAGAATAAAGCGGGGGTATCAAACCTGCTGGATATTCTGGCTGGCGTGACGGGTCAGAGTATTGCTGAACTTGAGCAGCATTTTGAAGGCAAGATGTATGGCCATCTTAAGGGCGAAGTGGCCGAAGCCGTTTCAGGTATGCTGATCGGGTTGCAGGAGCGTTATTATCGTTTCCGCAATGATGAAGCATTCCTGCAGAAAGTGATGAAAGAGGGTGCGGAGAAAGCCAGCGCACGCGCATCTGAGACGCTGAACAAAGTGTATGAAGCTATCGGATTTGTTGCCAGACCGTAAAATAAATACCGCGTCATTTTTTCAGTAATAAAAAACCGGGAATGTCCCGGTTTTTTTATTAGAGAGTAAATACGACTATTACTGATTAGCCGCAGGGCCGCAGCCGCCAATAATTTTAGAGATAGAAATTGCCGGGTGCAGCAGGTAATCGTAGCTACAGTTATTTTTTTTGTTTTCGATGTGACCCGTACATGCGGTCAGCGTTGCCAGGATCCCTGCAACAATGGCGATTTTTGCAAACTTAAACATATCAAAGTCCTTGTTGATGATATAACTACAGGAAGGAAATAATTTCATTTCGTATTGTTACGATATCAATTAAAGCAGGTTAACAATAGTCCTGATAAAGACTTTACTTTTTCTGAGAGTATGCGTTCAGGCGGGAATATTTCCGGCAATAAAAAAGCCTGACATATATATTGCCAGGCTTTTATTCACTCTGATTATTTATATAAGAGTGTATTTCAGATACGGCTCGTCTTAATGATGTGAGAACCAGTTAAGCTTATCGCGCAGCGCAACAACATGGCCAATAATAATTAAGGACGGGCTGGTAACCTGCCCGGCCAGCTCGCTCAGATCGGAAAGTACACCGCTAACCACGCGCTGTTTTAGCGCGGTCCCATTCTCGACCAGCGCAACCGGCATCGCGGCTGACATACCAAATTTAAGCAGATTTTGCTGAATATGCGGGGCCTGACTCAGCCCCATGTAAAATACCAGCGTTTGCTTTTCAGCGGCCAGATTTTGCCAGTCCAGTTCACTGTCTGTTTTCAGGTGTCCGGTGACCAGCCGTACGCTTTGAGCATAATCGCGATGAGTCAAAGGAATACCGGCATACGCAGAGCAACCGGAGGCAGCGGTTATTCCGGGCACAACTGAGAAGGGAATATTCGCCTGACACAGGGTTTCCAGCTCCTCACCGCCGCGCCCGAAGATAAACGGATCGCCACCCTTAAGACGCACCACGCGTTTCCCTTTTTGCGCCTCGCGCAGGAGGATCTGGTTAATCTCTTCTTGCGGTACACAATGGTAGCCCGCACGTTTACCCACGAAGACCCGATCCGCATCGCGACGTACCAGATTCATAATGTCGTCGGAAACCAGGCGGTCATAAACCACAATGTCCGCCTGTTGGATCTGTTGTAAGCCCTTAAGCGTCAGCAGACCGGGATCGCCCGGGCCTGCACCCACCAGCACCACCTCGCCACGATGATCCAGCGGTTCATTCAGCAACTGTTCAGTGGTGGCATTTATTGCCTGACTGTCCTGGTTTGCCAGCGATTGCGCCAGCCTGTCGTTTACAAAGAATTTTTCCCAAAATCGACGACGTTCACTCATGGTCGCGAACTGTTTTTTCACTCGCGAGCGTAGCTGACCGGCATAT
>Ga0302347_1002551_pt1 | contig 18142 bp, 17 predicted proteins | sample PhyWR1_FD_202178 | JGI IMG/M metagenome (GOLD analysis project Ga0302347, IMG submission 202178) | Leaf surface microbial communities from wheat plants in UC Gill Tract Community Farm, Albany, California, United States - DLSL W.R1 (v2)... | ecosystem: Host-associated > Plants > Phyllosphere >...
TTAGAAACCGTCGTATATCCTACCAGGACAACTTCGTCAATGTTTTTCTCTTTGCTGGAATCAAATTTCGTAAGTACAGCATTGATCACTGTATTGCCGTTTACTGCAAGCTCCTGCTCTTCAAATCCTTTGGACCGGATGACAAGCGTTGCATTTTTCGGTACGTTCAGCTCATAGCGTCCTGCCTGGTTGGTAACTGTGGAAAAATTGGAATTTCTCACAGTCACTTCTACACCTTGTACAGGTTTGTTCTGATCGGAAGTTATTTTACCCGAAACTTTAATTAACTCCTGAGCCAATCCGAATGCTGGAAGCAAAAAGACAGATGCTATCGTCGTTTTAATAAAAGCACTTTGAATACCTAGTTTTAAACCACTCATAGATATTTTTTAGTTTTTATAAATTAGTAATGTTTTTTCTTCTTATATATAGTTTCAGAATTCCTTCAATCAAAAATGCAATCGATTGCACTTAATTTTTTAACGATTTCTTAACTCGACTAAACTAAGATTATTTTTCAATTGGCAAACAGAAAAAATAAATATTTTATTAATATTACTGTAACATTTCAAAACAGATCTGTATTAATTAAATTATAACAATCTATAAATCAATGTTTTATATTTTAATTAAATTTAAACAAAATAGAGTTGCTTTCTACAAATTAACATTATTTAACAATTTTTTGCATTGATTTTAGCGGTGATAAGTGCGAATGATCATCATTTTTCTTAACCAAAAATTAACTTAACAATAGCATTTTTTGAAATTTTAAGAATTTTATAACCGTTTGAGTGTTATTTTATGTTAAACTAAGGAAATCAAAATAAGAGGTTATAAATTAGCTTTATATCACTAATAATCAACTATTTACATCGATAATCACCGCAGTATTGCTGAATTTCTATAGTGAGCAACAAAAATCCCAATATTGCACAGAATTAAGTGTAAATGGTCAAAATTATTAGCAATTAAAATGATATATTAAGATAAATAATTGCAAATACGGAGAATAAAAAGCTGATAACGTGCAATTTAAAAATTAATTCAAATTATTGTCTCTCAGATAGAATTTATATTTATATTTACAAAAATTATTTCTCGTGCCAATCAATGCAACATTAATGCAATCGATTACACAGACTTAATCATTTGTTCATATTATACCTATTAAAATGACTCAATCAGAATTCCGATACGCGCATCATCCCAACGATGCCAAAAATTACACAACAGAAGAGCTAAGAAGAGAGTTTCTTATCAACGATTTATTCGTAGAAAATCAAATCAAACTGGTTTACACAATGTATGACCGCTTAATAGTAGGTGGAATTATGCCGGTAAATCAGGCTTTAACCTTAGAAACCATCGATGAACTGAAAGCGCCTTACTTCCTCGAAAGAAGAGAATTAGGAATCATCAACGTTGGCGGAAAAGGAAAAGTAACGGTTGACGGAACGGTTTACGAACTTAATAATAAACAAGCCTTATATATAGGAAAAGGAAACAAAGAAGTGACTTTCGAAGCTTCAAACGGTGAACAACCTTATTTCTATATCAATTCTGCACCAGCTCATCACGCTTTTCCAACTAAGAAAATCACAAAAGCGGAAGCGGAAATCGTAGAATTAGGCGATGCAAAATACGCAAACAGAAGAACCATCAACAAATTAATTGTAAACAGCGTTCTGGAAACTTGCCAACTTCAAATGGGAATGACTGAATTGCACGAAGGAAGCGTTTGGAATACAATGCCTTCCCACACGCACACCAGAAGAATGGAAGCTTATTTCTACTTCGATCTGGAAGAAGGGCAAACCGTTTCACATTTTATGGGACAACCAACAGAAACACGTCACATTTTCCTGAAAAACAGAGATGCAGTAATCTCTCCGGAATGGTCTATCCATTCAGGTGTCGGGACTGCAAATTACACTTTCATTTGGGGAATGGCAGGAGAAAATATGGATTACGGCGACATGGATGCTGTAAAAACTGACGAATTAAAATAATAAAATATTTTCTCGCTGATTTTGCTGATTTTGCTGATTTTAAAATCTGCATCATTTGCGAAATCTGCGAGAACTTAAAATTATCTAATGATATTTCTAAATGACAAATTTATTTGACTTAACAGGAAAAGTAGCTTTAATCACCGGCGGAACACACGGTCTTGGTTTGGCAATGGCAGAAGGTTTGGGATCCGCAGGTGCCGAACTTGTGGTAACAAGCACCACGCCGTCAAAATTGGAAGAAGCTATCAAATATTATCAATCAAAAGGTTTCAAAGCAATAGGTTATATTTTCGATGTGACCGACGAAAAAATTGCGGCTGAAAAAGTAGCAGAAATTGAAGCCAATCACAAGCAAATTGATATCCTTATTAATAATGCCGGAATCATCAAAAGAGTTCCAGCTTTGGAAATGGAAGTATCCGAGTTCAGAAAAGTGATCGATGTTGACTTAACAGGACCATTTATTATGTCACAACTGGTGGCGAGAAATATGATCAAAAGAAGATCCGGAAAAATCATCAACATCTGTTCTATGATGAGCGAATTGGGACGTGACAACGTCGTAGCCTACGCTTCGGCAAAAGGCGGACTCAAAATGCTGACCAAAAATCTGGCGACAGAATGGGCAAAACACAACATCCAGGTGAACGGAATCGGTCCCGGATATTTTGCAACGTCTCAAACTGAACCAATCCGCGTTGATGGCAATCCTTTCAACGAATTTATCATCAGCAGAACGCCGGAAGGCCGCTGGGGAAATCCCGAAGATCTTGCCGGAACCGCTATTTTCTTAGCCTCAGAAGCAAGTCAGTTCATCAACGGACAAATCATCTACGTGGACGGCGGAATCCTCGCAACCATCGGAAAACCTTCCAACGAATAATCAGTCTATCATCTATCAGTCTATCATCTTTTAGTCTATCATATTAGTCTTATGAGTACAAAAACTTTCATCACAGATACATTTTTATTAAAAAATAAATTCGCTGAAGAGTTGTATTTCAATTTTGCAGAAAAACAGCCGATCATCGATTATCACAACCATTTGCCTCCAAAAGAGATCGCAGAAAACCGTCAGTTTGAGAACATTACTCAAGTCTGGATTGGTGGCGATCACTATAAATGGAGAGCGATGAGAACGATGGGCGTGAACGAAAAATTCATTACCGGAGACGCTTCTGACAAAGAAAAATTCGCAGCTTGGGCAAAAACAGTTCCGAATACTTTGAGAAATCCTTTGTTCCACTGGACGCATCTGGAATTGGCAAGATATTTTGACGTTTACGATTTGCTTAATGAGAAAAATGCCGATCAGGTTTACGAAAATGTATCAGCTCAACTTCAGACACCGGAGAAATCTGTTCACGGCTTGTTGAAAATGAGAAACGTGGAAACGGTTTGTACTACAGAAGATCCAATTGACACTTTAGAATACCATCAGACAATCAAACAAAATAACATCGGAATCACGGTGAGCACAGCTTTCCGTCCTGACAAAGCAATTTTGATTGATAATGAGGATTACAATTCTTACATCGATAAATTAGGCGAATCTGCAGGAATAGAAATTAATTCTTACAAGGATGTACAGGATGCGCTCATCAAAAGAATAGAATACTTTCACGCCAACGGATGCAGATTATGTGACCACGGACTCAACAATATTTCTTTCGAAACGTTCACAGATTCAGAAATCAACTCGATCTTTGAAATTAAGAGAAAAGGAGAAACTTTGACACCTCACCAAATTGAGCAATTCAAAACAGCAATTCTGTTGTTTTTGGGCGAGACTTACCATTCATTTGGTTGGGTTCAGCAATATCACTTGGGTGCGTTGAGAAACAACAATGCAAGAATGTTGAAAGTTCTTGGTCCAGACACAGGTTGGGATTCCATCGGCGATTTCAGTCAGGCTGTAAACCTTTCAAAATTTCTGAATACATTGGATTCCAAAGATAAATTGACTAAAACGATTATCTACAATCTGAATCCTGCCGACAACGAAATTATGGCCACAATGATTGGAAATTTCAACGACGGTTCTGTAAAAGGAAAAGTACAGTTCGGCTCCGGATGGTGGTTTTTAGACCAAAAAGATGGAATGGAAAAACAGCTGAACGCCCTTTCCAATATGGGATTAATCAGCACATTCGTAGGAATGTTGACCGATTCCAGAAGCTTCCTTTCGTTCCCAAGACACGAATATTTCCGCAGAGTTTTATGCAACCTGTTAGGAAACGAAATCGAATCCGGCGAACTTCCGGAAGATATGGATTTAGTAGGAAAAATAGTTTCGGACATCTGTTATAACAACGCAAAAGACTATTTCACTTTCTAAATAAAGACAATAATTTGGGCAGCTTTTCCGCCTTCCGCTCCCAATCTTTTTTGCACACGATTTCAGTTCAAATACAACTTTAAGTCAAAGCAAAAAAGGATTTCCGCTCAAGTCGGGCTGCGAGTGATTCGAATGAAAAAAACTTATCTAAGCGAAGCGGTTTTGTGAACCTTAAAACAGTTCAATAAATTAAAAACGTTGTAAACTTCGTGTTCAAAACAAAAGTTAGTATTAGAAATGTCATCCTGAGCGGAGTCGAAGGACTTTGCGCCTTAAAAACAACAAATTGCAAATCAACCTTTGCGACTTTGCGTTAAAACAAAAAAAATGAAAACAGAACAAACCTCAAAAATATTCTACAAATCCGATTCCACAGAATGGGAAAAAATAGATGAATACATAGACCGACAGATCGTTGGTTACGACGATTCTGTCATGATGGTCAACGTCCGTTTCAAAAAAGGAGGCATTGGTTATGCACATCAACATCCACACATTCAGGTAACTTACGTTTCTGAAGGAAGTTTCGAAGTCACCATTGGCGAAGAAAAAACAACCTTGAAAAAAGGCGATTCATTTTTCGTACCTTCAAATATTATTCACGGTGTTGTCTGTCTCGAAGATGGAGTTCTGGTTGATGTTTTCAGCCCGCACAGAGAAGATTTTATCAAATAAATTAAAAATAAAATCAGGCTACCTTTTGGGTTGGGGAAAAACTGATTTTCAATAAAATAAAAAATTAATGGGCAAAGTAGTAAGCTTTGGAGAAGTGATTATGCGATTGTCGCCTGCCAACAACAGGATGATGAAGCAAAGCAATGAAATGGAATTCTTTTTCGGAGGTACAGAACTCAACGTTGCGGCATCGCTTGCAACAATGGGTTGTGACGTAAAACACGTGAGCGTAGTTTCCGACGATTTCGTTGGAGAATCAGCATTAGCTTCCATCAAAAGTTATGGAATCGATACAACTCACATTGCAAAAAACGAACATCCTTTAGGATTATATTTCCTGGAAGTTGGGTCTTCCGTTCGTGCTTCCAGAATTGCATACAACCGTTTAAATGGTTCATTTGCAAACATCAATCCAAATCAAATTGATTGGGAAAAAGCTTTGGAAGGTGCAGATTATTTCCACTGGACAGGCATCTCTCCTGGAATTTCGGAAAGTGCTTACATCGCTCTAAAGAAAGGTTTGCAAACTGCCAACGAAAAAGGAATCGAGATCACGGCTGATCCTGCTTACCGCTCCAACCTTTGGAAATACGGAAAAGAAGGCTTCGAAGTTTTGAAAGAACTGGTGTCCTACTCCACTATTTTCATCGGTGGCGTGAATGAAATCAACGAAATCATCGGAACTAAATTCTCTTCCGACAAAGAAAGTTTCATCGAAGCTTGTAAAGAATTTCAGAAGCAAATGCCTTCCATCAAAAAGATATTTGACAAAGTTAGAGTCGGTGCCAGCGCAAGTACGCAGGAAACCCAGGGAAGAGCTTGGTCCAATGAAACATACTTCGAATCTGAACCAATTGAAATCCTTCAGGTTGTAGACAGAATTGGAACCGGCGATGCTTTCGCAGCAGGTTTGATTTACGGCTTATTAAACTTCGATGATGAAACCGCACTTAAGTTTGGAAACGCCGCTTGTGCCATCAAACATACAGTTCCCGGCGACATCAACCATTGCAGCGCTTCCGATATTCTGGATGTGATGAATGGCGATAAGGGCGGAAGGATCAAGAGATAATTCAGACAAAAATGATTATAGATACATTAGAAAACGCTTCTCAGTATTTTTTGCTGAATCCATTATTTGAAAAAGCTTTCGACTATTTAAAAAATAAGAATTTAGATTCTTTAGAAGTTGGAGTTACAGAGATTCAGGAAGGTCTTAGAATGATTGTTTTTGATGAAATGGCCAAAACAAAAGAAGAAAGTCTTTCCAAATTCGAATGCCATAATCAAAATATTGATATCCAAATTTGTCTGAAGGGAACAGAAAATATTGGTTGGAAACCAAGGCAGAAATGCAAAAACCCAATCGGAGAATACAACGCAGAAAAAGATGTTCTTTTTTACAATGACAATCCGGATATGTTTTTCCAATTAAACGATAATCAGTTTGCTATTTTTTATCCAAATGATGTCCACGCACCAATGATTGGAGATGGCAACATCAGAAAAATAGTTTTTAAAGTAAAAATTTAAGAAAAAATGACAAAAATCCAATTAGTTACCAATGCGATCATCAATCAAGGCCTTCTGCCTTTGTATTACAACGCAGACGAAACGGTAACTTTAGACATACTGAAAGCACTTTACAGAGCCGGAATCCGCGCTGTAGAATATACAAGCAGAGGCGAATTTGCATTGAGCAATTTCACCAAAATGGTAGAACTCAGAAATGAGGAAATGCCGGGAATGCTTCTCGGAATCGGAACGATAAAAAATCTGAAACAAGCTGAAGAATACGAAAAAGCTGGCGCAGATTTCTTTATAAGCCCAGGATTTGTAGCTGAAGTTGCAGAATTTTTGATCTCAAAGCATCTACTTTACAGCCCCGGTTGTATGACACCAACGGAAATCATCGCTGCTGAAACGGCTGGCGTGACATTCGTAAAATTATTCCCGGGAAATGCTTTAGGAGCCGGATTTATGAGCGCTATAAAAGATGTTTTCCCAAATCTGAAATTTATGCCGACAGGCGGCGTTGACACCACAAAAGAAAGTATCGAAAGCTGGTTCAATGCAGGCGTTTCTGCAGTTGGAATGGGAAGCAAATTAGTCAGCAAAGAATTGATGGCTGCCAAAGATTACACGACTATTGAGAACGAAACAGTAAAAGTTTTAGAGATTATTAAATCAATAAAATCTTCTTAAATAAAAACACAGGCAAACCAAATTACAATGAATCAAACCATACCTTCAAAACCGACTACCAATTACAGATGGGGAATTTGTGCCCTTCTTTTTGCGGCAACAAGCATCAATTATCTGGACAGACAGGTACTTTCTCTTACGTGGAAAGATTTTATCCAGCCGGAGTTTCATTGGAATAATAACGATTACGGAAATATCACCGCATTATTCTCCATTTTCTACGCTGTAAGTATGTTGTTTGCAGGGAAGTTTGTGGATTTTATGGATACCAAAAAAGGTTTTCTTTGGGCAATTGGCGTTTGGTCTGTTGGTGCCTGTTTGCACGCTTATTGTGGCATTGCAGCATCTGGAATCCTTACAGGAAACTGGTTTGTGGGTTTTGAAGAATCAAAAGAAATCATCAAAACTGTAGATAATGTAGCATTGGTTGGAAGTACGAGTGTAATGCTTTTCATCTTTGCGCGTTTCGTTTTGGCTGTTGGTGAAGCAGGAAATTTCCCAGCCGCTATCAAAACGACTGCCGAATATTTCCCTAAAAAAGACAGAGCTTTGTCAACCAGTATCTTCAATTCCGGAGCGGCTGTCGGTGCCTTATCTGCGCCATTGTTAATCCCAAGAATTGCTGAAAAATGGGGTTGGGAAATGTCATTCATCATCATCGGAATCTTAGGATTTGTATGGATGGGATTCTGGGTTTTCATTTATAAAAAACCGGAACAAAACACAAAAATGAGTGTTTCCGAATTAGCATATATCCAGCAGGATCACGGTTTGGAAGAAGAATTGAACGTGAACAAAAAGGTATCATTCGCACAATGTTTCAAATACAAACAGACGTGGGCATTTGCTTTCGGAAAGTTTATGACAGACGGCGTTTGGTGGTTTTATATGTTCTGGACTCCGGCATATCTGAGTTCGGTTTACGGAATCAAATCCAGCGACGGCGTTGGTCAGGCAGCAATTTTCGTCCTTTACACGATCACATTATTATCCATTATCGGAGGTTGGTTGCCATCCTATTTCATCAATAAAAAAGGAATGGATCCTTATGCCGGAAGACTGAAAGCAATGTTGATTTTTGCATTTTTCCCTCTTTTGGCGCTAATCGCACAACCGTTAGGAAGTTACTCTTTCTGGCTACCGGTTATCATTATCGGAATTGCAGGCGCAGGTCATCAGGCTTGGTCAGCCAATATTATGTCGACCGTTGGCGATATGTTCCCGAAAAAAGCAATCGCTACAATCACCGGAATCGGAGGAATGGCAGGCGGAGTCGGATCGCTGATTATCAACAAAGGATCGGGCGTTTTATTCGATTTTGCAGGAACAACGCAGATGGAATTTATGGGATTCAAAGGCGAAGAAGCTGGTTATTTCATCATATTTTCAATCTGTGCCGTCGTTTACCTTATCGGTTGGGTAGTTATGAAATCACTCGTTCCGGTTTACAAACCAGTGACTGATTTATAAATAATAACAATAAATATTTGGGCAGCTATTTCCGCCTTCCACTCCCAAACCTAACGGAGTGGTTCGACGGAGTCAATCTTTTTTGCTCCCCATTTTCATTCTAAATAGAACTTGAGTAAAAGCAAAAAAGGATTTCCGTTCAAGTCGGGCTGCGAGTGATTCGGATCAAAGAAAGCTTATATAAGCGAAGCGGCTTTGTCAACCTTAAAACACTGCAATAAAAAAGACTTTGTGAACTTAGTGTTCAAAACAATAGCTAGCCAAAAAAAGAAAACCTTCACAAGGTTTATTAAAATTTAAAGAATAAAGAAATGGAATATCAAACAAAAACTAAACTAAACCGTGAAAACTCAGGTCTGACTGAGAAACTTCCTATAAAATTTTTACAATTCGGAGAAGGTAACTTCTTGCGTGCATTTGTTGATTATCTGATCGACAAAATGAACAAAGAAGCAGATTTCAACGCTGGTGTAGCTGTTATTCAGCCGACTCAGGGCGGACTTGTAGATATGCTGGAGGAGCAAAATAACCTTTACACACTTTTCGTAAGAGGTGTGAAAAAGGGAGAAATTGTGGACGACCAGAGAGTAATTTCTGCAATCCAAAGATCATTAAGTCCTTACACGCATTATCAGGAATATCTTGATCTGGCAAAAGGCGAAGATCTGGAATTCATTTTATCAAATACAACAGAAGCTGGAATCGCTTTTGATGAGTCCGAAACAACTTTGGAAGCCGGACCACATAAGAATTTCCCTGCAAAAGTAACCGCTTTCCTTTACGAAAGATTCAAACATTTCAATTGTGCTGAGGACAAAGGCCTTCACATCATTCCTTGTGAACTGATTGAGAATAATGGATTAACATTAAAGAAATATATCCTTCAATACGCTCAACTTTGGAACCTTGAAGAAGGTTTTGCAAATTGGGTAGAAAACAGCAACTCTTTCCACAACACATTAGTAGACAGAATTGTACCCGGATATCCAAGAGAAGAAAAAGACGAATACGAAGCTAAATTTGATTACGATGACAATCTGATGGTGGTTTGCGAAGCATTCTTACTTTGGGTAATCGAAGGTGATGACAAACTGAGAGCTAAGATTCCTTTTAATAAAATCGATGATCAGGTTTTGATTGTTGATGACATTACGCCTTACAGAACCAGAAAAGTAAGAATCCTGAATGGCGCTCACACAGCAATGTTGGCATTCTCAATCCTGGACGGAAAAGAAACAGTGAAAGAAGCCATCGATGCAGAATTCGCCGGAAAATTCATTTCCGATACGGTTTACAGCGAGATCATCCCAACCTTAGATCTTTCAAAAGAAGAGTTGACAGCTTTCGCTGAGGAAGTTTTCGACAGATTCAGAAATCCATTTTTGAAGCATCAGCTTTCCAGTATTGCGTTGAATTCGGTTGCGAAATTCAAAGTGAGAGTATTGCCAAGTTTGTTGCAATATGTTGATGATAAAAAAGAATTGCCAGTAAACCTGACTTTCGCTCTTGCAGCATTGATCAGATTCTACCAAGGTGAATTTAACGGGAAAACGCTTCCGGTAATGGATGACGCACCTGTTTTGGAAAGATTTAAAGCAATCTGGTCAACCAACGATCTTGGAGAAGTTGTAAAAGCTACTTTGTCAGAGATTAGTTTCTGGGATACAGACCTAACAGAAGTTCCTGGATTAACAGAAGCTGTGACGAACGCCTTGAAAGAAATCGATGCCAATGGAATCGAACAAGGTTATAAAAATTTCATTCAATAAGATATAGTTGTTAATCTGATTTAGATTATTAAACATCTGTTTATTAAGCATAAAAGTGTATCAATAGCGTCGGGCTTTAGCCCGATGATAAAAATGAATTCAATAGCTGGCTTTAGCCGAAAATTAGAATAATATAAGTTTCGGCTAAAGCCATTTTAAACAATGTATTTTTTAGACGGGCTGAAGCCCGCCCCTATTGATATTTTGAGAATAATTAATAGTTCAAATCCAATTCTTAATTAAAAGGTGAAAATCCGCAGCCCGACTTGAACGGAAATCCTTTTTTGCTTGTACTAGAGTTCACCTTACTGAAATCGTCTGCAAAAAAGATTGGGAGTGGAAGGCGGAAAAGCTGCCATAAAAAATTATAAAATAGCTTTCGACAAAGTCAAATAGCTGCCCAAACCTAACAAAGTGGTTCGACGAAAGTCAAATAATTATTAAATGACAAACAATTAATTTTTAAATACTTAAAAATTATGAAAAAAGTATTAAAAGTAAATCCAAAAGATAACGTAGTCGTTGCGCTGATGGATCTTTACGCAGGCGAAATCGTTGATCTCGACGGAGCGATTTATAATGTTTTAACGGATACAAAGGCTAAACATAAATTTGCCGGCGAGCATTTCGAAGCGGGAGACCAAATCGTCATGTACGGCGTTGTGGTTGGGAAAGCCAATCAAACGATCCAAAAGGGCGAAGTGATCACCACTGAAAATGTGAAACACCAAAGTGAACCGGTTTTCAAAAAGACGGGAGATCTTGGCTGGACGCCACCGAATGTAGATAAATGGAAGGACAAAACCTTCAACGGCTATCATCGTTCTGACGGGCAAGTTGGGACCAAAAATGTGTGGTTGTTTTTCCCATTGGTTTTCTGTGAAAATAAGAATATTGAGAAGCTGAAAGACATTTTCGAAAACGAATTGCTACCGAAAAAAGAAGTATCCTATAAAAATTTCCTACGTTCTTTAATTGAAGAAAAAAATGTGGAAGAACTTGAAGACACTTCTAGAAATGAGAATCTTCTGGATAACATCGAAGTGAAATTTATCAATCATCAAGGTGGTTGCGGCGGAATTCGACAAGATTCTGAATTGTTGGCAAAACTGCTTGCTGGTTACGTGAACAACCCGAATGTGGCTGGTGCAACGGTTCTAAGTTTAGGCTGCCAAAATCTCCAGGTTGATATTTTTCAGAATGCTTTGAAAGAAATGAGCCCGAATAATGATAAAGAAATTCTGGTTTTCGAACAACAAAAAATCGGAACGACGGATAAAATGTTCCAAATGGTGATTAAGGATTCTTTTGAAGCCATTAAAAGAGCCAATAAGATCCAACGTCAGCCAGCGCCGGTTTCAAAAATCAGCATTGGACTGGAATGTGGCGGATCCGATGGATTCTCAGGAATATCGGCCAATCCTGCTTTGGGAATTGTCTCCGATATTTTTGCAGCATTGGGCGGAAAAACAATTTTGGCAGAATTCCCTGAATTGTGCGGCGTAGAGCAGGAACTGATGAACCGATGTGTAGACGAGGAAAAAGCTGATAAGTTTTTATCATTAATGAAAGCTTTCGAAAAATCCGTTGTGGATGCAGGTTCAGGTTTCGATATGAATCCATCGCCCGGAAATATCAAAGACGGACTGATCACCGATGCAATGAAATCTGCAGGTGCTTCCAAAAAAGGAGGAACGGCGCCAATTGTAGATGTTTTGGATTACGGCGAATATATTTCAAAGCCAGGACTTAATCTTTTGAACACGCCAGGAAACGACGCCGAATGTACCACAGGATTGGTAGGATCTGGCGCAACAGTCGTTTTATTCACGACAGGTCTGGGAAATCCGATGGGAAATCCAATCGCACCGGTTGTGAAAATATCATCCAATACAGCGCTTATCGGCAGAATGTCGGATATCATCGATGTGAATGCAGGAACTGTGATCACGGGCGAGAAGACCATTCAGGAAGTTGGTGAGGAGATCGTAGATTATATTATAGAACTGGCGAGCGGAAACGTGGAAACGAAAGCAGATCAGTTGAAACAGGATGTATTTATCCCTTGGAAAAGAGGGGTATCATTATAATTTTTTTTAATTTTTAAGGTTTTTATTTTCTTGAGCACTCTTTTCGAAGGGTGCTTTTTTTATGAAGATGTTAGAGATTAGATTTTAGAAATTAGAATAAAAAAAGTGAATGTGAGTTAATCTAATTCATACATTTGGAAACTTAATTATAAAAATGAGCCAGCAATATCAGACTATTATCAATCGTGTTTTTCGTCAGATCAAAAATGAAGAAAATCCGGGCGAAGTAGCATCTTACATTCCGGAACTCGCCAATGTTGATGCTGATCATTTTGCAGTTTCCATCAAATTAATTAGCGGAGAAAATTACAGTTGCGGCGATCATCAAACCAGATTTTCCATCCAGAGTATTTCCAAAGTGCTCCTGCTCTGCTTGGTTTACAGGGATATTGATGAGAAAATTTGGGAACGTGTGGATGTGGAACCTTCGGGCAATCCATTCAATTCTCTCGTCCAGCTGGAATCTGACAACGGCATTCCCAGAAATCCTTTTATCAATGCGGGTGCTTTAGTCATTTCTGATATTTTAATTGATTTATTTGATGATCCTGAGAAGGAATTTCTGAATTTCATAAGAGATATTACAGATTCTCAAACCATCAATTATCATGAAACTGTTGCAGAGAGCGAACTGAAAATCGGTTTCCGCAACGCAGCACTTTGCAACTTCATCAAATCATTAGAAAATATTAAAAACGATCCTGATGAAGTCTTAAATCTCTACAGTTTAATTTGTTCCGTGGAAATGAATACTTTGGAACTTTGCAATGCTTTCGCGTTCCTTGCTAATGGCGGCAAAAAGATCTCAGACAACAAAGAAATCCTTTCCAGAAGCCAAACCAAAAGAGTAAATGCGATAATGCAGACCTGCGGTTTTTACGACGAATCCGGCGAATTTTCTTTCCGAGTTGGGCTTCCCGGAAAAAGTGGTGTTGGTGGCGGAATTGTCGCTTTGTTTCCCGGAAGATACGTCATCACCGTTTGGAGTCCGAAACTAAATCCCAAAGGAAACTCTTACCGCGGCATGAAGTTTCTGGAACTTTTCACCACCGAAACTGAAGAATCGATTTTCTGATATTAAAACAAAAAAATAGCAACAAGAAACCTCATCGCTATTATAAATTCTATTGGAAAGAATTATCTCAAATTCTTCTTTAAAAATTTGCTTGTTCTCTCCAAATTTCTCAGGCATAGAAAGGTTCAAATGTAATCAGTGCAAAAATATTTCACTAATTCCTGATTATTTTATTTTATTAAATATCAATGACATCGTTTCTTTGTCAAGACTTTCCATATCGATTAGATTTAATGATTTCACCATTTTCAAAGTGGAAGTTTTGTAGTGTTGAAAATGTGGCGTCTGTAAATGAAACTGATAAGCTTCTTTATCAGCATAAATTTCTATGATTCTAATTTGCGTCGGATTTTTACGCTCATACATTGGGAAAATAGCAATCACCCCTTTCTCCAACTTTACCGAAGCCGAAGCTTCCTCTTTTAGAATAGATTTGTATTCCTCTAAAAATTCAGGAACAATTTCGATTTCCGAAATACGAACCATCATATCATTTTCTATCACCGGAACAAGCGGTTTTCCGATGATTTTCCGGACTGTATTGGCCTTAGTTTTACTGACTGATTCCTCTATCAGATCTGCCAATTGTACCAATTGATTTTCCGTAATTCCGGTATTCTTCCCCATAGTAATGTGCGATTGTAATTGAGATTCAACGCCCGACAATGAAGCCAAAGCAGAAATGGTAACCAATTCTCTCTGCTGATAACTCAGAACATCGCTCACAAAAATATCTGCAAACAAATGTTCTTTCAGAAATGAATCAATTCGTGGAGCAAATTCCCCAAATCCTGGTGCTGGTTTAGATTGCGGAGTCTTCGTAAGAATTTCCAAGGTTTTTCTGCCCTGCTCATATTTATCAGCGACATTATTTTCCACAACGATTTTCTTGCCTTCTGTATCTTTAATTCCTTTTGATTTTCTTTCATCCAAAACAGTTTTAAAAGTGTTAATTGCATTCAGACTTCTCGGAAAACCGCAATAAGCATACAGCTGCGTGAGCGCTTCTTTAATTTCATTAACCGTTAAACCTTCATCCAATCCTTTATTTAAATCTAATTTTAAATTTTCTGAATTTCCAGTAGCCGTGGATGCAGAAATCTTTACAAGGCTCTGCTCTTTCGGATTTAAAGTTTGAATTTCTCTCGCTGTTTGTGCATTCATTGTTGTAAAACTTAATGTTAGGGAAAACAGAATAATCCAGTGAAAAAATTTGCTTTTAATCATCGCTTTTATTTTTGATTGGCATTTGCGTATTCTTCATCTGAAACAGCTTCCAGCCAGGTATTTTCATTCTTCTGCGGATTACCGTTCGTTGCCAGATGTGAAAACCAACTATTTGCCGTTGCACCGTGCCAATGCTCGATATTTGGAGCAATTTCAACAACATCTCCAACTTTCAGATGGCGTGCCCTTTTTCCTCTTTCCTGGTACAAACCTTCGCCACCAACGACAATCAAAAGCTGTCCGCCGGTATGACTGTGCCAATTGTTTCTGCAACCGGGTTCAAAAGTCACATTGGAAAGGGGAATATTTAAATCTTTGTTGCTTGTGAGCGTGGCCAGATAAGATTTACCGGTAAAATATTTTTCAAAAGCAGTATTTTCTTCGCCTGTCGGAAAATCGCTTAGTTTGGGAATGTTTGGATTCATTTTATTTTGATTATTTGTTTTTTGTGCCGGCAGAAACTGAGCCAACATTCAAAGAATTATTAGTGTAAAATATTTAATTATCTTAATTTAACCAACAAAGTTCGGCAAGAGAATTCTGGATACGGATATACTTATTACTGTATTGCTTACCATTTTTACTGATTTCACAGAAACATAAAAGTCTATCTGCCAACTGCATACAGACCCTTTAATTTCTTACAATTTATTTCAAATTAGTTTTAAAGAAACTTTCCAGCTTATCAAACGGAATTACATCTACTTTATCATATAAATCGGTATGAACAGTGTTGGGAACGATGACTAATTCTTTTGGTTCGCTGGCATTCTGATAAGCCGTTTCACTAAAATATCGTGAATGAGCTTTTTCGCCTGCAATAATCAGAACAGGTCTTGGCGAAATCTCTTTGATGTAAGTCAAAATTGGCATATTCATAAAAGAAAGCGGTGTAGTTGCTGTCCAGGCGTTCCCGGAATTTACCGAACGTTCGTGATATCCTCTGGCTGTGCGGTAATAATCGTAGTATTCTTTCAGAAATTGTGGTGCATCGGCTGTCAAAGCTTTGTTGTATTCCGGTCCGTAGGCAAACGATTCTTTTTCAGCATCTTTCCAACGTTGAGCACCCAAATCTTCCAATGTTTTGGTTCTTTGTTCAAGCGTAACTACATCATTATAACCTTTCGACATCACTCTTGTCATATCATACATTGTTGAGGCAGCCACAGCCTTTACGCGTTTGTCGATAGCCGCCGCATTCAGGGCAAAACCACCAAAGCCGCAAACACCGATAATTCCGATGTTGCTTCTGTCGATATTTTTTTGAATGCCTAAAAAATCAACCGCAGCACTAAAATCTTCCGTATTAATTTCGGGTGAAGCTAAGTTTCTTGGTTCGCCTCCACTTTCACCGGTGTAAGAAGGGTCAAATGCCACAACTGCAAAACCACGTTCTGCCATTTGATTGGCGTACAAACCAGACGATTGTTCTTTCACCGCTCCAAAAGGTCCGCTGATGGCTATTCCTGATAATTTTTCGTTTCCTGCACTTTTTGGAAGGTATAAATCGCCCGAAAGCGTGATGCCATAACGGTTTTTAAAGCTTACTTTCTGACGCGTTACTTTATCGCTTAACTGGAATGTATAATGTTCTTTTGATATGTTCATTTTTTCTGAATTTGATTTTATTTTCTGTGCAAATAATAGTCCTGATAGTAGAAACAATATTGCGATTGCCAATGCTTTTTTCATTTTGTTTTTGTTATTTTTTATTGATGGAATACTGCTCGTCCGTTACAGCTTCTTCCCAATTTACAATTCCTTTTTCCGTGTTGGTAACAATGTATAATTGCTGTAAACCCACATCAGCACTGGCTCCGTGCCAATGGCGGACGTTTGGCGGACATTTTACCACGCTGCCTTTTTTAATGATTTCAATGGGTTGACCTTCGATTTGATGATAACCAACGCCGTCAGTTATAATCAATATTTGACCCGCAGGATGGCTGTGCCAATTGCTTCTAGCTCCAGGCTCGAAATAGACATTGCCAACCGCTGTTGTTAAAGTAGAATCTGCATCTACCAAACCGATATTGTACGCATTTCCTGTAAATAGATCTTCTGAACCTTTTTCACCTTTTGGGAAAATTTGGGACAGTTCGTTTCTATCGGAAATTAATTTTTCCTGATTTTTATTTTCGTTGCAAGCCATTGTCAATACAGAAACTGTAAACGCCAAAGCCAATTTTAAACTATTTTTCACAATGATTTGATTTTAATTAATTTCAAATTTTACAGTTATATTTCCGGCACCCAAAGCAGAATCAAGTCCGTTTGGATTATCAAGGTATCCCAGTTTTGTATAGTTGTAAGTCGTATTTAAATTCTTGTAAAAAAGCACCAGCACGTTGTTGCCATAAAGCATTAAGTCGCCAACCTTGAGATCACCACCGGCCGACGCATTTGTCGGAAGTGGATTTGGCATATCATAATATTTTTCATTTCCATTCAATTCAGTCATATTGATGCTGAGTGGTAAGCTCGCTTTAAAGGCATTAGCACTTGGGTTGTCGTATAATGTTGCAGTAAAAACTGCCGTTCCGATCGTAATTTTCATTTTTGTTGTTGAAGGATTAATATTTCCGTCGCCATTATTTTCCGAAGGAGTTTTGTCCTCATCTTTATTGCAACTTGCGGTGCCAAACGAAAAGGTGAAAAATGTCAAAACCGCTATCAAAGTTTTTATTTTCATCATTAACTTTTCTAAGGTTGAACACTCTTAATAACTTTCGCAGGAATCCCGCCCACAATTGCATTGTCGGGAACATCTTTAGAAACTACTGCTCCTGCAGCTACCACTGCGTTTTCGCCAACTGTTACGCCGGGCAAAATGGTGGCGTTGGCTCCAATCCACGCATTTTTTTTGATATGAATGGCTTTTGGAATTAAAGAATGACGGTCATCAGCAGAGGTTGGATGTCCTTCCGAAAGCAAACTCACTTTGGGAGCGATAAAAACATTATCCTCGATGGTAATTCCGCCTAAGTCCAGGAAAACACAGTCAAAATTGATGAAAACATTTTTTCCTACTGATATATTTTTGCCATAATTGATGTACAAAGGTGTAAAAACATTGACGCTATCGTGAATGGGTTTTCCTGTAATCTGGCTCAGAAAGTTCCTTACCTCTTCCGGTTCTGTGGCGTTGTTCATTTGAAGCAACAGTTTCTTAGTTGCAAAAGAAGCTTCAAGCATCCTAAAAGCTTCCGGGTCGTTTGGCGCAATGGTTTCTCCATCAGTCAGCCTTTCAAAAATATCTTTTGTCTGCATTTTTAAAT
>Ga0302347_1002552_pt1 | contig 18139 bp, 12 predicted proteins | sample PhyWR1_FD_202178 | JGI IMG/M metagenome (GOLD analysis project Ga0302347, IMG submission 202178) | Leaf surface microbial communities from wheat plants in UC Gill Tract Community Farm, Albany, California, United States - DLSL W.R1 (v2)... | ecosystem: Host-associated > Plants > Phyllosphere >...
AGCGCCTGCCGCAAGCTACTTCGGTAGAAGACTTCGAAGCCTTGCTGCCGTGGAACTGTTCCCCAACTATCTCGCGCTAAAAGCCCACATCGGTTTTTTGCCATGTGTGGTTTATGGGTCGCTTACGTTGTACTGGCTGATTGCGCCGCAGATGATGACCCGTGCCTTGAAGTTAAGGCGGCTCAGTACCGCATCGAGAATATCCCCGCCCACGTTGTCGAAAAACACGTCAACGCCTTTAGGGCATTCACGCTTGAGGCCTGCGAGTACGTCTTCGCTCTTGTAGTCGATTGCACCGTCAAAGCCGAATTCATCGACCAGCCTTGCACATTTCTCTTTGCCGCCAGCAATGCCGACTACGCGACAGCCCTTCAACTTGGCGATTTGCCCGGCAATGCTGCCAACAGCACCGGCTGCCCCGGAGATCACCACGGTGTCTCCTGCTTTCGGTACGCCGACGTCCAGCAATGCGAAGTAGGCAGTCATGCCGGTCATGCCCAGCGCGGATAGATACACCGGTAGAGGCACCAGTTTCGGGTCCACCTTGTAGAAACCGCGCGGCTCACCAACGAAATAATCCTGCACGCCCAGGGCACCGTTTACGTAATCACCCACAGCAAATCCCGGGTGCGCGGAGGCAATGACCTTGCCTACACCCAGAGCGCGCATCACATCGCCAAGCGCCACTGGCGGGATATAGGACTTGCCTTCGTTCATCCAGCCACGCATGGCCGGGTCGAGGGACAGGTACTCGTTCTTGACCAGGATCTGGCCGTCTTCGGGTTGCACCACCGGCACTTGCTGGAAAGTGAAGGTGTCACGGGTCGCTGCACCGACTGGACGTTTGGCGAGCAGGAATTGGCGGTTTGTCTGGTCAGTCATTGCTATAACTCTGTAGAGATTGATAACTGTTGATAGACCTTCTCACGCTGCAGGGCAAGGGAACGCGCGTTTGCGAATAGGTTTCTATCACTACCAGTGATCTTCATAGGCAGGCTTTTATCACTCGGATAAATAAGCGGTTCGTTGCGCCCGAGCTGTTCTGGGCGCAGATTTACTCTTGTGAGGGGTACAACAATGGGTATGACATTTGCCGGGCAAGTGGCGCTGGTTACCGGGGGTGGGGCGGGTATCGGCCGGGCTACGGCGCAGGCGTTTGCCGGCGAGGGCTTGAAAGTGGTGGTGGCAGATCTTGACAGGGCAGCTGGTGAGGCCACTGTCGAGCAGATCAATGCCATGGGTGGTAACGCTGTGTTCGCAGGCTGTGATGTCACGGTTGAGGCACAAGTCAAGCAACTGATGGAGCAGGTAATCAGCACCTACGGTCGTCTGGACTATGCCTTCAACAATGCGGGAATCGAGATCGAACAGGGTCGCCTGGCGGATGGCACGATGGATGAGTTTGACGCGATTATGGGGGTGAACGTCAAAGGTGTCTGGCTGTGCATGAAGTACCAATTACCGTTGATGCTGGCCCAGGGCGGCGGCGCGATCGTCAATACGGCGTCGGTGGCGGGACTGGGCGCTGCGCCGAAGATGAGTATCTATTGTGCGTCCAAACATGCGGTTATCGGGCTGACCAAGTCTGCGGCCATTGAGTATGCGAAAAAGCATATTCGGGTTAACGCCGTATGCCCGGCGGTGATCGATACCGATATGTTTCGCCGGGCTTATGAGGCTGATCCGCGCAAGGCCGAGTTTGCCGCGGCGATGCACCCAGTGGGGCGTATCGGCAAAGTCGAGGAAGTGGCCAGCGCCGTGCTGTATCTGTGCTCCGACGGCGCGGCGTTTACCACTGGCCATGCCCTGGCAGTTGATGGCGGGGCATTGGCGATATGAGTGGCTAGCGTGCTTTGAAATTCAGGATCATCAGGGTCAACACCCCCGCCACGATGCCCCAGAAGGCCGAGCCGATCGAGAACAGGGTCATGCCTGATGCGGTGACCATAAAGGTGACCAGTGCAGCTTCACGCTCCCTGGATTCGCTCATGGCAATGCTCAGGCCGTTCATGATCGAGCCGAACAGTGCCAGCGCCGCAATGGACAACACCAGTTCCTTTGGCAGTGAGGCGAACAGCGCGGCCAGGGTGGCGCCAAAAATACCGGCGATGCCATAGAAAATCCCGCACCACATGGCTGCGGTGTAGCGTTTTTTCGGGTCTTCGTGGGCATGTGGGCCGGTACAAATGGCAGCACTGATCGCCGCCAGGTTGATGCCGTGGGAGCCGAAAGGAGCGAGCAGCAATGAGGCCACCCCGGTGGTGGTGATCAGCGGCGAAGCCGGGACGTTATAGCCATCTGCCCGCAGTACGGCGATGCCCGGCATGTTTTGCGAGGTCATGGCCACTACAAACAGGGGAATGCCGATGCTGATGGTTGCCGCCAGCGAGAATGATGGTGTGGTCCATACCGGGACGGCCACCTCAAGAGCAAAGCCGCTGAAGTCCAGGAGTCCGAGCATGCCCGAAAGCAGCGTGCCAATCAGCAAGGCTGCCAGCACGGCATAGCGCGGTGACAGGCGTTTGACTATAAGGTAGGTAAAAAACATGCCGATGACCAGGCCGGTACGGTGTTGCGCGGCGACGAAGATTTCGCTGCCGATCTTGAACAGGATGCCTGCCAGCAGCGCGGCGGCCAGGGATGAGGGGATGCGTTTGACCAGACGCTCAAAGCTGCCGGTCATGCCGCAGATAATCACCAGCACCGCGCAGGTGATATAGGCGCCGATGGCCTCGCCGTAACTGACACCGCCCAGGCTGGTGATCAGCAGCGCTGCCCCCGGTGTAGACCAGGCGATGGTAATTGGTGTGCGATAACGTAAAGACAGACCTATGCTGCAAACAGCCATGCCGATTGACAGTGCCCAGATCCACGATGAAATCTGCCCGCTGGTAAGGCCTGCCGCCTGGCCAGCCTGAAACATCAAGACCAGGGAGCTGGTGTAGCCAGTCATCATGGCGATAAAGCCTGCGACCACCGCCGAAGGTGAGGTGTCTGCCAGTGGATGCAAGCGCGGCTGCGTGGCGTCGTTCATTGAACGGTCTTCCTTGTGTGCTATATGAGTTGGAGCAGGCCACAAGCCTAAACGTAAAGGTTGCATTCAGTTGCGATACAGCCGGGTTCGTAAACGACCGTACAGTCGTACTGGCACTCTGCTTTGTGTACAATGCGACCTGTTTTTTGCATTAATTCCTGGTAGGCGATGTCCGTTTACGTATTAACGTAACGCTTTACTCGCCACCGCTTCCCACACGAGTGCCCATGAACGAACAGTTGCAGCCTCTCAAGAAACCATCCCGCGCAGGCAAGGCCGGCCGCAGTGGAACCCAGGACGATATTGTCTACGCGCATATTTTCGAGGCGATCCTTGAGCAGCGCCTGGCGCCGGGCACAAAGTTGAGTGAAGAGGCTCTGGGTGAAATCTTCGGCGTAAGCCGCACCATTATCCGTCGTGCCTTGTCGCGTCTGGCCCATGAAGGGGTTGTGCTGTTGCGCCCCAACCGTGGTGCGGTAGTGGCGAGCCCGAGTGTAGAAGAGGCGCGTCAGGTGTTTCTGGCCCGCAGGTTGGTTGAAAAGGCCATCACTGAATTGGCGGTTGTGCATGCCACGGCTGACGATCTGGCGCAATTGCGCAAGATGGTACAGGACGAGCGCGACAGTTTTTCCCGGGGTGATCGGGGTGCTGGTATACGTCTGTCGGGCGAGTTCCACCTCAAGCTGGCAGAAGCGGCCAAGAACGCGCCGCTGATCAGCTTCCAGCGCAGTCTGGTGTCGCAAACTTCGCTGATTATTGCCCAGTACGAGAGTGGCAACCGTTCACACTGTTCTTATGATGAACACATGCAGTTGATTGATGCTATTGAAGCGCGTGATGCCGCCCAGGCAGTGCACTTGATGATGCATCACATGGATCATATCGACAGCAAGCTCAACCTTGACGAAGAAAGCGCCTCGGATGACTTGCACGCGGTGTTCTCGCACTTGCTGCAAACCAAGGGCAAAAGCCCCCGGCCCGCGGCCAAGCTCTAAACACCGCATGTAATGTGGGAGCGGGCTTGCTCGCGATGCAGGCGACGCGGTCTGGCAGGCAAACGGCATTGATGCCATCGCAGGCAAGCCAGCTCCCACAAGTTTTTATGTCATGCCTGCTGCCTCAGCGCTGATGCACCAGATTGCCCGCCGCATAGGTCTGTTGCACGGTGCGGTCATCGCCCAGGGTCATCAATACAAACAGCGTTTCAGCGATGTTTTTTGACTGTTTGAGGCGGTAGCTCATCAGTGGTGTGGCGTTGAAATCCAGCACCAGGAAGTCAGCGTCGCTACCCGGTTGCAGATTGCCGATTTTATCTTCCAGACGCAGTGCCCGCGCGCCGCCCAGTGTGGCCAGATACAACGATTTGAACGGGTTCAGGCGTGCACCCTGCAACTGCATGACCTTGTAGGCTTCGTTCAAGGTGTTGAGCAGCGAGAAGCTGGTGCCTGCACCCACATCCGTGCCCAGGCCGACATTCAGTTTGTGTTTCTCGGCCATCGGTAGGTTGAACAGGCCACTGCCCAAAAAAAGGTTGGACGTAGGGCAGAACGCCACCGCTGATCCAGTTTCGGCCAGTCGCGCACATTCCTCATCACACAGATGCACACCGTGGGCAAATACCGAACGTTCGCCCAGCAGTTGGTAGTGATCGTACACATCCAGATAGCCTTTACGCTCCGGGAACAGCGACTTGACCCACTCGATTTCCTGAAGGTTTTCGCTGATATGGGTGTGCAGATACACATCCGGGTATTCGCCCAGCAACTTGCCCGCCAGGGTCAATTGCTCCGGGGTGCTGGTCGGCGCGAAACGCGGGGTTACTGCGTAGTGCAGGCGGCCTTTACCGTGCCAGCGTTCGATCAGTGCCTTGCTTTCGCTGTAGCCGGTTTCGGCGGTATCGGTCAGATAATCTGGTGCGTTGCGGTCCATCATCACCTTGCCGGCGATCAGGCGCAGATCCAGTCGCTGTGCGGCCTCAAACAGGGCGTCGACTGACTGCGGGTGCACACTGCCGAATACCAGGGCCGTAGTGGTGCCGTTGCGCAGCAGTTCTTTTAGGAACACGTCAGCGACTTCGTCAGCATGAGCCTTGTCGGCGAACTGGTTTTCGCATGGGAAGGTGTAGGTGTTGAGCCAGTCGAGCAGTTGCTCGCCGTAGGCACCGATCATCCCGGTTTGTGGGAAGTGGATATGGGTGTCGATAAACCCGGGGGTGATCAGTGCATCTTTGTACTCGGTGACTGCAACGTCAGCAGCCAGTGTGCCCAGCAGTTCGCTGGCCGGGCCAACAGCCTTGATCTGGCCATTGTCGATCACCAGCAAGCCGTCTTCAAAATATTCATAGGAGGCCTCGATCCCGACTTCGGCGGGGTCGGCGATGCTGTGCAAAATGGCGGCGCGATAGGCTTTACAGGTCATAACAATTCTCAGTGTGTGGCATGGCTGCGTCGCGAAGACGGCAGCAATTGTTTAATGGATTCAGATGACGCGCTGTCGGCGCTAGCAGTGTGCTGGCCGAAATGGGTGTTGTAGGTGGCGATGATTTCGCCAGCGATGGAAATGGCGATTTCAACCGGCAGTTTGCCTTTGACTTCGCTCAAGCCCATCGGGCAGCGCATGCGCTGCAAATTTGAGGCGTCGATACCACGCTCACGCAGGCGATGTTCGAACTTCACGCGTTTGGTTTTCGAGCCAATCAAGCCGAAGTAGGTAAAGTCGTTGCGTTTGAGCAGGGCAGCGCTGAGTTCCAGGTCCAGGGCGTGATTATGCGTCATGACGATGCAGTAGCAACCCGCTGGCAATCCATCTACCTCGTCGACGGGCTCGTCGGTGACGATTTTTTCCACGCCTTGAGGGATCTGGGCAGGGAATTCCTGCTCCCGCGAGTCGATCCAGCGCACCCGGCATGGCAAGCTGGCGAGCAACGGCACCAGTGCCCGGGCCACATGCCCGGCGCCAAATACGGCGATCTGCGCCTGCACCTGGCCCATGGGCTCGAACAGCAGCACGGCCACGCCGCCACAGCACTGACCCAGGCTGGCACCGAGGCTGAAACGTTGCAAATGGGTGTCTTGCTTGCCGCTGCTGAGCAACTGCCGGGCAATTTCCATGGCCTTGTATTCCAGGTGGCCACCGCCGATGGTGTCGAATATCTGATCGGCGCAGATCACCATCTTCGAGCCCGCATTACGCGGGGTTGAGCCTTGCTCTTCGATAATGGTCACTAGCACGCAAGGTTCACCTCGCTGCTGCAATTGGGCCAGGGCGCTGATCCAGTTATTCATGCTGCTCTCCCGACAGGATTTTGCGCATTTGCTCACAGCCCCACAGCACCCGTTCCGGTGTCGCTGGTGCATCTATCGCCGGTTGCACGCGGTAGTCAGCCAGGCTCGCTACGGCGTCCTTGATTGCGCACCAGGCGGCGATGCCGAGCATAAACGGTGGTTCACCGACGGCTTTGGAATGGAATACGGTGTCTTCGGGGTTTTTGCGGTTTTCCACCAGGGTGACGCGCAGGTCCAGTGGCATGTCCGCCACCGCCGGGATCTTGTAGCTGGCTGGGCCATTGGTCATCAGCTTGCCTTTGGCGTTCCATACCAGCTCTTCCATGGTCAGCCAGCCGGCGCCCTGAATATAGCCGCCTTCGACCTGGCCGATATCAATGGCCGGGTTCAGCGATGCGCCGACATCGTGGAGGATATCGGTGCGCAGCATTTTGTATTCGCCGGTCAGGGTGTCGACGATCACCTCGGCGCAGGCGGCGCCAAAGGCAAAGTAGTAGAACGGTCGGCCGCGTGCCTCAGTGCGGTCATAAAAGATTTTCGGGGTTTTGTAGTAACCGGTACTCGACAACGATACCTGACCGAAATAGGCCTGCTGGATCAGGCTTTCGAAACTGATGATCTGCTCACCGACCCGCACCTGGCCATTGTGGAAAACCACCGCCAGTTGCTCGACCTGATATTTGTCTGCAGCGAATTCCACCAGCCGTTGCTTGATGATTTCAGCCGCGTTTTGCGCCGCCTTGCCATTCAGGTCAGCACCGCTGGACGCAGCAGTAGGCGAGGTATTGGGCACCTTGTCGGTGTTGGTGGCAGTGATTTGCACGCGGCTGATATCCACCTGAAACACCTCGGCCACCACCTGCGCGACCTTGATGTTCAGGCCCTGGCCCATCTCGGTGCCGCCGTGGTTAAGGTGGATGCTGCCATCGGTGTAGATGTGGATCAGGGCCCCGGCCTGGTTAAGGAAGCTGGCGGTAAAGGAAATACCGAATTTGACCGGGGTCAGGGCCAGGCCTTTTTTCAGGATCGGGCTGCTGGCGTTGAATGCCTTGATTGCTTCGCGGCGCTCGGCGTACTGGCTGCTGGCCTCAATGTCGGCGGTCATTTCTTCCAGCAGGTTGTGCTCCACAGTCTGGTAGTAGTGGGTCACATTGCGTTCGGTCTTGCCGTAGTAGTTGGCCTTGCGCACGGCCAGCGGGTCGAGGCCCAGATGGCGGGCGATATGGTCCATGACTTCTTCGATGGCGACCATTCCCTGAGGGCCGCCGAAGCCGCGATAGGCGGTGTTGGATGCGGTGTTGGTCTTGCAGCGATAGCCATTGATCGTCGCATCGCCCAGGTAATAGGCGTTGTCGGCGTGGAACATGGCGCGGTCGACGATGGAATTGGACAAGTCCGGCGAACAGCCGCAGTTGCCCGCCAGATCCAGCTTGATGCCGTGCAAGCGACCACTGGCGTCGAAGCCGACGTCGTATTCGATATAAAACGGGTGGCGTTTTCCGGTCATCAGCATGTCTTCGACCCGCGGCAGGCGCATCTTGGTCGGTTGCCCGGTCAGGCGAGCCACCACTGCGCACATGCAGGCGGGGCTGGCGGCCTGGGTTTCCTTGCCGCCAAAGCCGCCGCCCATGCGGCGCATATCGACGACAATCTTGTTCATCGATACATCGAGCACTTCAGCCACCAGTTTCTGCACTTCGGTGGGGTTTTGCGTGGAGCAGTAAACGATCATCCCGCCGTCTTCGGTGGGCATGACCGATGAAATCTGGGTTTCGAGGTAGAAGTGCTCCTGACCGCCGATATGCAGGCTGCCTTGCAGGCGATGTTGCGCCCCGGCCAGTGCGCTGATCGAATCTCCCCGCTGATGGGTGTGGGTGTCGAGCACAAAATGCTTCTGGCGCAACGCCTGGACTACATCCAGTACCGGTTCGAGGTCTTCGTATTCGATAATGGCGGCCATGGCCGCCTTGCGCGCCGTTTCCAGGTCGCAGGCGGCCACAGCCAGCACGGCCTGGCCGACAAACTCCACCTTGTCGATGGCCAGCAGCGGATCGCCGGGCAGCAGCGGGCCAATGTCCTTGAGGCCGGGGATGTCTTCGTGGGTGATCACCAGGCGCACGCCTTCAATGGCGTAGCAGGGCGTGGTGTCGACGCTGATGATTCTGGCGTGGGCGCGGTCTGAAAGCCGTGCATAAAGATGCAGCTGGTTGGGGAATTCAAGCCGGTCATCGATGTACTGCGCTTCGCCTGAGACGTGTTTCTCAGCACTGTCATGCTTGACGCTGCGGCCCACGCCGGTCTTCAAGTCCTGCTGGAAGAGGGCGGTCAATTCGGCCTGGGTGGGTGCAACCTTGTGATGGTTAGACATAAGCTGTTACCCGCGTCTCAAGATGTGGCGTTTGCAGTTCGATGAAGTATTTGCGCAGCAGGTTTTGTGCGCTTAGCAGGCGGTATTCCTTGCTGGCGCGAAAGTCCGAGAGCGGGGTGAAATCGTTCGCCAGAGCCGCGCAGGCGCGCTCAATACTGGCGCTGTTCCAGTCGGCACCGAGCAGGGTAGCTTCACAGGTTTTGGCGCGTTTGCAGGTGGCCGCCATGCCGCCAAATGCCACGCGGGCTTCGCTGACTACGCCGTTGTCGATGCGCAGGTTGAAGGCTGCGCACACCGCACTGATATCGTCATCCAGGCGTTTGGAGACTTTATAGGCACGAAATACATGGTTGGCGTCGGCGCGGGGTATCACGATCTTTTCGATAAACTCGCCTTCCTGGCGGGCGGTAACCCGGTAATCGATAAAGTAGTCCTCAATCGCCAGGGTGCGTCGGGTTTCGCCTTTACGCAGTACCAGTTGTGCACCGAGGGCAATCAGCAGGGGTGGCGAGTCGCCAATTGGTGAGGCATTACCGATATTGCCGCCCAGGGTCCCCTGATTGCGGATTTGCAGCGAGGCGAAGCGTTGCAGCAGTTCGCCAAAGTCCGGGTATTCAGCCTTGAGCGTGCTGTAGGCGTCGGTCAGCGACACTGCCGCGCCGATTTCAATACGCTCATCAAAGTGTTCGATACGCTTCATTTCGGCCACGTTGCCGACGTAGATCATGACCGGCAGCGGACGATGAAACTGGGTGACTTCCAGCGCCAGATCGGTACCGCCTGCCAACAGCCGGGCCTGGGGCTGGGACTCATACAGCTCGGCCAGATCGCTGATAGTCATGGGCAGCAGGCAGCGTTTGTCGCCGCTGTTCAGCTCACCGGTCTGGGTCGGGGCGATGCTCTTGAGCAGGGCGATGGTCTCGCTCTGCTGTTCATTGAACTGATCCTGTTGCGGCCCGCAGCAAGCCTGCTCGGCAGCCGCCAGAATCGGCCGGTAGCCGGTGCAGCGACACAGGTTGCCCGCCAGGGCTTCATGAGCCTGATGACCATCGGCCTGGCCTGCGCTGTTTTTTTGCAGGGCGAACAGCGACATCACAAAGCCGGGCGTGCAAAACCCGCACTGGGAGCCGTGGCAGTCGACCATAGCCCGCTGCACGCTGTGCAACTGGCCCTTGTGCTTGAGGTCTTCGATGCTGATCAGTTGCTTGCCGTGCAGGGCCGAGACAAAGGTCAGGCACGAGTTGAGGCTGCGATAGCGCAACCGTTCAAGGCCTTGAGCGTCGGTGTGCAGTTCGCCCACCACCACCGTGCAGGCGCCACAGTCACCGCTGGCGCAGCCTTCTTTGGTGCCGGGTTTATGCAGGTGCTCACGCAGGTAGTTGAGCACGGTCAAATTCGGGTCCAGCGTGTGCTCGGTGCGCAGCGTCTGGTTGAGTAGGAACTGGATCACGGAAGGCCTCGCATAATCATTATTGTTGTAACGCGGGATGTATTGAATTTAGCTAAAGCTGACCTTTGGGTCAAGAAATAGCGGTCGGTCATCCCGTTGATTGATATCCGGGGGATTTATTTGCGGGTTTCGTGCCATATTCAGGCATTGGGGCTCTGCGCGAGCGCATATCAAGTGCGTTACACTGCGCGGTCTGTACTGATCAAAGATTTTGAAGGAAAAACATGACGTTCAAGGCGCCGGACAGCCTCGCCGAGCAAATCGCTCACCACCTCGCCGAACGCATCATTCGCGGCGAGTTAAAGCCTGGAGAACGCATTCAGGAACAGAAAGTGACGCTGGCGCTGAATGTCAGTCGCGGATCTGTGCGCGAAGCCTTGTTGATCCTTGAGCGGCGCCATCTGATCGCCATTCTGCCGCGCCGTGGTGCCCATGTGACCGAGCTCACGCCGCACAAGGTGCAGAGCCTGTGCACGCTGATGAGCGAGATGTACATCCTGCTCGGTAATGCGGTGGCCCAGCGCTGGGCTGTGCAGGCCGATCTGGGGCCGTTTCTGCAAATCCAGCAGCGTCTGGTCGCCAGCTTTGAGCGCCAGGACATCAGCTCCTTTGTTGAAGACAGCTTCAATGTGATGCGTGCGGCGTACCCGTTTGCCGACAACCCGTATTTGCAGGAAACCGTCGAGAACCTGCATCCGGCCATGAGCCGTGCCTATTACCTGGCACTGGATCAGCGCAAGGCCGAGATGAGCGAGTTCCTGGCGTTGTTTGCGCAGTTGCTCGAAGCCGTACTGGCGCGTGACCTGATGCAAATTCGTGTGGTGCTGAGCAGTTATGCCCAGCGCAGCTGTGCACTGGTGCTGTCTGCCTTGACGGTTGCCTGAGCGTGCGCCTGACCTGTATCAAGCTGGCCGGCTTCAAGTCTTTTGTTGACCCGACAACCGTTACCTTTCCGAGCAATATGGCGGCGGTTGTAGGCCCCAACGGCTGCGGAAAATCCAACATCATCGATGCCGTGCGCTGGGTAATGGGCGAAAGCTCGGCGAAAAACCTGCGCGGCGAGTCGATGACCGACGTTATCTTCAATGGCTCCACCACGCGCAAGCCGGTGAGCCAGGCCAGTATCGAACTGGTCTTCGACAACTCCGACGGCACCCTGCTGGGTGAGTATGCGGCTTACGCCGAGATCTCGATCCGACGCAAAGTCACCCGCGACAGCCAGACCACCTATTACCTCAATGGCACCAAGTGCCGTCGGCGTGATATTACCGATATCTTCCTCGGTACTGGCCTGGGGCCGCGCAGCTACTCGATTATCGAGCAGGGCATGATCTCCAAGCTGATCGAGTCCAAGCCTGAAGACCTGCGTAATTTTATCGAAGAGGCAGCGGGCATCTCCAAGTACAAGGAGCGCCGTCGCGAGACCGAAAACCGTATCCGCCGCACCCACGAAAACCTTGCTCGTCTGACTGACCTGCGAGATGAACTGGGGCGTCAGCTGGAACGCTTGCACCGTCAGGCTCAGGCCGCCGAGAAATATCAGGAATACAAGGCTGAAGAGCGTCAGCTCAAGGCCCAGCTGTCAGCCCTGCGCTGGCAGGCCCTGAACGAACAGGTCGGCCAGCGCGAAGCGGTCATCGGCAATCAGGAAGTCAGCTTTGAAGCCCTGGTGGCCGAGCAGCGCAACGCCGATGCGAGCATCGAACGCTTGCGTGACGGGCACCATGATCTGTCAGAACGCTTCAATCTGGTGCAGGGCCGCTTCTATTCTGTGGGTGGCGATATTGCCCGCGTCGAGCAGAGTATTCAGCACGGCCAGCAGCGGTTGCGTCAGTTGCAGGATGATCTGCGTGAGGCCGAGCGCTCGCGTCTGGAAACAGAGTCTCATCTGGGTCATGACCGCACCATGCTTGCGACCTTGGGTGAAGAGCTGCAAATGCTTGAGCCCGAGCAGGAACTGACCAGCGCCGCCGCCGAAGAGGCCGCCGCCGCGCTGGAGGTGTCCGAGCACACCATGCATGGCTGGCAGGAACAGTGGGACAGTTTCAACCAGCGCTCGGCCGAGCCGCAGCGCCAGTCCGAAGTCTTGCAGGCCCGTATCCAGCAGCTGGAAACCAGCATGGAGCGGGTGGCAGAGCGTCAGCGTCGTTTGGCTGAAGAGCGTGCCTTGCTGGCCGCAGACCCTGAAGATGCGGCAATTCTGGAACTGAGTGAGCAACTGGCCACCAGCGAGCTGACCCAGGAGGAGCTGCAAGCCAGCGAAGAACAACTGGTCGAACGCCTGGAACAAGTGCGCCATGACTTGCAACAGGCCACGCAAAACCAGCAGCAGGCCCAGGGCGAGCTGCAGCGGCTTAACGGCCGGTTGGCCTCGCTTGAGGCCTTGCAGCAGGCTGCGCTTGACCCAGGCACCGGTGCCGGTGAGTGGCTGCGCGACCAGAAGCTTGCCGAGCAACCACGTCTGGCCGAAGGCCTGCGCGTGGAAGCGGGCTGGGAGCTGGCGGTTGAAACCGTGCTGGGCGCTGACTTGCAGGCCGTGCTGGTTGATGATTTTGCACAACTGGACCTGGCTGGCTTTGCCCAGGGCGATTTGCGCCTGTTCAATGGCGGTGCTCAGGCATCCCGCATGGTCGGCAGCCTGCTCGACAAGGTCGAGGCCGATTTTGATCTGGCGCCGTGGCTGGGTCAGGTCAAGCCGGTGGAGACCCTTGAGCAAGCCCTGGCCCTGCGCGGGCAACTGCTTGATGGGCAAAGCCTGATCAGCCGTGATGGATATTGGGTTGGTCGCAACTTTTTGCGGGTGCGCCGGGCCAGTGAGGCTGAAAGCGGTGTTCTGGCTCGTGGTCAGGAAATCCAACGTCTGGGACTTGAGCGCGAAGAGCGTGAGGCCACCCTCGCGACTTTGGAAGAGCAACTGCAAAACCTGCGCGAGCAACAGCTTGCGCAGGAAGATTCCCGTGAGCAGGTTCGTCGCCGCTTGCAAGACGAAGCCCGCCAACAGGGTGAGATCAAGGCCAAACTATCGGCCAGCAAAGCCAAGGTCGAGCAATTGACCCTGCGCCGTCGTCGCCTGGACGAAGAGCTGGCTGAGCTGGGTGAGCAGCGCGCACTCGAGCACGAGCAAGTCGGTGAGGCGCGTCTGCTGTTGCAGGATGCCTTGGATGCCATGGCCACCGATACCGAGCAGCGTGAACTGCTGCTGGCTCGGCGCGACAGTTTGCGTGAGCAACTGGACCGCGTGCGTCAGGATGCTCGTCAGCACAAGGATCACGCTCATCAGTTGGCGGTTCGCCTGGGCTCGCTCAAAGCGCAGCACGATTCGACCCGACAGGCCCTTGAGCGCCTTGAAATGCAGGCCGAGCGTCTGGCTGAAAAGCGTGAGCAGCTCAGTCTCAATCTGGAGGAGGGCGAAGCTCCCCTCGAAGAGCTGCGCCTGAAGCTCGAAGAGCTGCTGGACAAGCGCCTGAGCGTGGATGAAGAACTCAAGATTGCCCAGACTGCGCTGGAAGATGCCGATCGCGAATTGCGCGATGCTGAAAAGCGCCGCAACCAGGCTGAGCAACAGTCACAGCTGATTCGCGGTCAACTGGAACAGCAGCGTATGGAATGGCAAGCCCTGACCGTGCGCAGAACGGCGTTGCAGGATCAATTGCTGGCCGATGGCTATGATTTGCACGGGGTACTTGCCACTCTTAATACAGAGCTCAATGAGCAGCAGGCCGAAGAAGAGCTGGAGCGTATTGCTGCGCAGATTCAACGCCTGGGCGCGATCAACCTTGCGGCCATCGATGAGTACCAGCAGCAATCGGAGCGCAAGCGCTACCTGGATGCTCAGGATGCCGACCTGGTCGAGGCCCTGGATACCCTGGAAAACGTTATTCGCAAGATCGACAAAGAGACCCGCAGCCGCTTCAAAGACACCTTTGATCAGATAAATGGTGGATTACAGGCACTTTTCCCAAAAGTTTTCGGTGGCGGCAGCGCTTATTTGGAACTGACGGGCGAAGATTTACTCGATACAGGGGTAACCATCATGGCGCGGCCGCCGGGCAAGAAGAACAGCACCATCCATTTGCTGTCCGGAGGCGAGAAAGCCTTGACGGCGCTGGCATTGGTTTTTGCCATTTTCAAGCTCAACCCGGCACCGTTCTGCATGCTCGACGAAGTCGATGCACCGCTGGATGACGCCAACGTGGGGCGCTATGCACGCCTGGTTAAAGAGATGTCGCAGACCGTGCAATTTATCTACATCACCCACAACAAGATCGCCATGGAGATGGCGGATCAGTTGATGGGGGTGACGATGCATGAGCCCGGTTGTTCACGTCTTGTAGCGGTTGATGTGGAGGAGGCAATGGCAATGGTGGATGCTTGAGCTATAAGCATGTAGAACGATTTTTTTCTTCTTGTAAGAAAATTATCTAAGATTTTACCGATATGACTTGCAGGTCTAAGGCTATATGGGCCTAGCTCAATGCGACAGACGGTGTAAAGTTATCTTTGGTCGTGTTAATTTAACGTCTAATTTTTTTGTACGTGGGCAAAACGCCATTCAGAACATAGAGTTGGCGCCACGTTTTAAAGGGCTTTAGGCTCTTCTTCATAGAATCATTTTTTAGGGGCAAGGGATTACATGGAAATCGGTCTGCGCGAGTGGCTGATAGTCATCGGCATAGTGGTTATCGCCGGTATTCTTTTTGATGGCTGGCGCCGCATGCGCGGTGGCAAGGGCAAGCTCAAGTTTCGTCTTGATCGCAGCTTTTCCAACGCCCCTGACGACGAGCACAGCCCTGAGTTGCTGGGCCCGTCACGGGTGCTGGATACGCCAACCCATAAAGAGCCGCAGCTCGATGAGCACGACTTGCCATCGGTAAGCATGCCGGCGCGAGACAAGGGCAGCAAACGTGGCAAGCGCGGCGGTGAGCCGAGTCAGGGTGACCTGAACCTCAATCTCGATCTGGATGATGGCCCGAGCATCAGTGCCCGTGATGACGATCATGTCGCGGTAGCCAAGCCGCGTGGGCGTTCAGCGCCGAGCGTGGCGGCCGCTGAAGTCAAAGAGGCGCAGCCGCAACCAGCCGCTGAAGAAGTGCTGGTGATCAGCGTGATCAGCCGTGACCCGGCTGGCTTCAAGGGCCCGGCACTGTTGCAGAATATTCTGGAAAGCGGTTTGCGCTTTGGCGAAATGGATATTTTCCATCGCCACGAAAGCATGGCCGGTAATGGCGAAGTTCTGTTCTCGATGGCGAACGCGGTCAAGCCGGGCGTATTTGATCTGGATGATATTGACCTGTTCAGCACGCCAGCCGTCAGCTTCTTCCTTGGCTTGCCTGGCCCGCGTCATCCCAAGCAGGCTTTCGATGTCATGGTGGCGGCTGCACGCAAGCTGTCCCAGGAGCTCAATGGTGAGCTTAAAGACGACCAGCGCAGTGTGTTGACGGCTCAGACCATCGAGCACTACCGCCAGCGCATCGTTGAATTCGAGCGTCGCGCCCTGACTCAAAAACGCTGAACATGTGGGGGCAGCGAGTCTGCCCCGCACAGATGCGAAATGATTAATACAAGAGCAGCCACGGCTGCTCTTTTGCTTTGTGAGAGAACACCCCATGACCGCCGCCAATACCCGCATTCTAGAGCTGCGTGCTGAACTGGATCAGCATAACTATCGATACCACGTACTCGACGAGCCGAGCATTCCGGATGCCGAGTACGATCGCCTGTTCCATGAGTTGAAAGCGCTGGAAGCCGAGCATCCGGAACTGGTGACCGCCGATTCGCCAACCCAGCGTGTGGGCAGTGCGGCCCTGTCGGCCTTCACGCAAGTGCGTCACGAAGTGCCCATGCTCAGCCTGGGCAACGCCTTTGACGAAACCGACATGCGTGAGTTTGATCGTCGTGTCAGCGAAGGTCTGGACTTGCCCGCAGGGGATCTGTTTGGCGGTGGCGCTGAAGTCGAGTACAGCTGTGAACCCAAATTGGACGGGCTGGCGGTCAGCTTGTTGTATCAGGATGGCAATCTGATACGTGGCGCTACCCGAGGTGATGGCACCACGGGCGAAGATATCAGCGTTAACGTGCGCACTGTACGCAATATTCCGCTCAAGCTGCATGGCAGCGGCTGGCCCGCTGTGCTGGAAGTGCGCGGCGAGGTGTTTATGTCCAAGGCCGGTTTTGATCGTCTCAATGAGACTCAGCTGGCGGCGGGGGGCAAGGCTTTTGCCAACCCGCGTAACGCGGCGGCAGGCAGCTTGCGTCAACTGGATTCGAAAATCACCGCCAGCCGCCCGCTGGAATTTTGCTGCTACGGCCTGGGGCAGGTCTCCGAAGAGATTTCTGATACCCATATCGGCAATCTCAAGCAGTTGCAGCAATGGGGCATGCCCATCAGTCACGAGCTGAAGCTGGCCAGGGGCATTGCCGAGTGCCTGGACTACTACCGTGATATTGGTGAGCGGCGCGCTTCGTTGCCCTATGAAATCGACGGTGTGGTGTTCAAGGTCAACAGCCTGGCTTCGCAGCGCGAGCTGGGTTTCCGTGCCCGTGAGCCGCGTTGGGCCATCGCTCACAAGTTTCCGGCAATGGAAGAGCTGACCGAGCTGCTGGATGTGGAGTTTCAGGTGGGACGTACCGGTGCGGTAACGCCCGTGGCGCGCCTCAAACCGGTCAAAGTGGCTGGTGTGACTGTCTCCAATGCGACCCTGCACAACATGGATGAAGTCGCGCGGCTGGGTCTGATGATTGGCGATACGGTGATTATTCGCCGTGCTGGCGATGTAATTCCGCAGGTGGTGCAAGTGGTGCTGGAGCGCCGTCCCGCCGATGCGCGCCCGGTTCAGATCCCTGAAAACTGCCCGGTGTGCGGCTCGCATGTTGAACGCACGCAACTGATCAAGCGCAGCAAGGGCCGTGAAACGATCAGTGAAGGCGCCGTGTATCGCTGTGTTGGGCGTCTGGCCTGCGGTGCCCAGCTTAAACAGGCGATTATTCATTTTGTATCGCGTCGGGCGATGGACATTGAAGGGCTGGGCGAAAAAAGCGTCGAGCAGTTGGTGGATGAAGGTCTGGTGAGTTCGCCCGCCGACCTGTACACCCTCGCTTTTGAGCAGATAGTAGACCTTGAAGGCTTTGCCGAGCTGTCGAGCAAGAACCTGCTGCAGGCCATTGCCGACAGCAAGCGTCCGACCTTGGCGCGCTTTATCTATGCCCTGGGCATTCCCGATGTAGGCGAAGAGACAGCCAAGGTGCTGGCGCGCTCCCTGGCTTCTCTGGAGCGTGTGCAGCGGGCCTTGCCGCAAGTACTCACCTACTTGCCTGATGTCGGCTTGGAAGTGGCGCATGAGATTCACAGCTTCTTCAGTGATGCGCACAACCAGCAGGTGATTGCCCAACTGCTGGAGCGTGGTCTGGAATTGCAGGATCAAGGTGATCTGGGTGCCGAGTTTGCCGCCAGCACAACATTGGGCGGGTTGATCGACAAGCTACATATCCCTTCGGTAGGGCCGGGCGGGGCGCAGAAACTGGCCGAGAAATTTGGCACCCTTGAAGGGGTGATCAATGCGGACTGGCTCGATATGCGCCAGGCCCTGCCTGAAAAACAGGCCAAGGCCGTGCGCGAGTTTTTTGATAACCCTGAAAATGCCCGGGCTGCGCTGGAAATCGAAGCGCAGTTGCGTGATTTCGGAATGCACTGGCAAAGCGAGAAAAAGGCCGTGGCAGGCTTGCCACTGGCGGGCCAGACCTGGGTGCTGACCGGCTCGCTGGAGCTGATGAGTCGTGATGTGGCCAAGGACAAGCTGGAGAGTTTGGGCGCCAAGGTCTCGGGTTCGGTGTCGGGCAAGACCCATTGCGTGGTGGCGGGGCCGGGTGCCGGCTCCAAGCTGGTCAAGGCTAATGAGCTGGGGCTCAAGGTGCTGGATGAAGAAACCTTTGTGGCATTCTTGAAAGAGCAGGGTATTTCGATCTGACAGGTAGTTGTGGGAGCGGGGGTGGTCGCGCTGGGATAG
>Ga0302347_1002554_pt1 | contig 18118 bp, 19 predicted proteins | sample PhyWR1_FD_202178 | JGI IMG/M metagenome (GOLD analysis project Ga0302347, IMG submission 202178) | Leaf surface microbial communities from wheat plants in UC Gill Tract Community Farm, Albany, California, United States - DLSL W.R1 (v2)... | ecosystem: Host-associated > Plants > Phyllosphere >...
GGTGGAAGTTGCAGTAGACCTTAAGGCTTTCCGTCGAGCGGACATGCACACCGGTCCAACGTGCAAGCTCCAGGGTAGTGCGAATCGGCTCAGGGACATCGCTAACTGGCGAATACTCCAGGGAGTGGCGCGAGTATACCCCAAAGAAACCTTTTGAATCAGCTCTGACGTTCGTTCGGATCAGTGGCGAGCACCAGATCGACGCGCTCCAGCAGGTCGCGCACCTGTTCGCGAGTTGAGCCGTTGGGCTGAACTTCGGCGATTTCCTGTCTGTGCAACAGATCGTGGGTGATATTCAGGGCGGCCATTACGGCGATACGGTCGGCGCCAATAACTTTGCCGCTGCTGCGGATTTCCCGCATTTTGCCATCCAGATAGCGGGCGGCACTCACCAGATTGGTGCGTTCTTCCTGGGGGCACATGATCGAATATTCTTTATCGAGGATGTGCACGGTGACGCTGCTGCTAGTACTCATGAGTCTTGCTCCAGGGCTTTGAGGCGCGAAATCATCGATTCCACCTTGTGTCGGGCGATTTCGTTTTTTTCAATGAGGTGCGCGCGTTCCTCGCGCCAAGTTTTTTCCTGAGCTACTAAGAGTCCGTTTTGACGGTTAAGTTGCTCGACGCGGCTGATCAGCAGCTCGAGCCTGGCCATCAGTGCATGCAGGTCGGTGTCTTCCATTGTGTCCTACTGTGTATTTTCTGATGGATGGTAACCGTCAAACGAGTTGACGCCTCGATGGTCTGGCACGTCTGCCGATGCTAGGATACAAGGCCTCCATTCTAGACATAGCGCCGCTTGGCGCCTAGCTGACCATGCCTATTCAGAATTCCCCGTATCAAGCCTTTGCCACCCTGCTGACCTCCAGCGGCCATAATGTTTCGCCTGCAGAACTGCACGGCCTGTTGTTGGGTCGCAGCGCTGCTGGCGCCGGCTTTGACCACGACGGCTGGCTGGCGGATGCCAAAGAGCTGTTCCAAAGCGAAAATGAAATCAGTGACAACGTACGCAATGCCCTGATCGGTTTGCAAGAAATGGTTAAAGGTGAACTGACCGGCGACGACATGACCGTCGTGTTGCTGTTGCCTACCGATGATGCGCCGCTGACTGAACGCGCCATCGCCCTGGGTGAGTGGTGTCAGGGTTTCCTGGCCGGTTTCGGCCTGAACTACCGTGACAATGCCTTGAGTCTTGAAGGTAAAGAAGTGCTGAACGATCTGGCGGCCATTTCCCAGGTGCAAGATGCCTTGGAAGAATCCGAAGACGGCGAAAGCGATTACATGGAAGTGATGGAATACCTGCGCGTCGCGCCGCTGTTGCTGTTCACTGAAACCAAAAAAACTGCTGAGCCTGCGGCTGCCAAGCCTTCGCTGCACTGATTGATCGTCAAGAGGGAACCCGTCTGCCCATGATCCATATCCCGAAATCGGAATACACACGTCGCCGCAAGGCGCTCATGGCGCAGATGGAGCCCAACAGCATTGCGATTCTTCCTGCTGCGCCAGTGGCAATTCGTAATCGCGATGTCGAACATGTTTACCGCCAGGAGAGCAATTTCCAGTATCTGAGCGGCTTTCCAGAGCCCCAGGCGGTGATTGTCCTGATTCCGGGCCGGACTCACGGTGAATACGTACTGTTTTGCCGCGAGCGCAATGCCGAGCGTGAGCTGTGGGACGGCTTGCGGGCCGGGCAAGAAGGCGCGATCCGCGACTTCGGCGCAGACGATGCGTTTCCCATCACTGACATTGACGACATCCTGCCGGGGCTGATTGAAGGCCGTGACCGGGTGTATTCGGCGATGGGCAGCAACCCCGATTTTGATCGCAACCTGATGGAGTGGATCAACACGATCCGCTCCAAGGCGAACCTCGGTGCTCAGCCGCCCAACGAATTCGTTGCTCTGGATCATCTGCTGCATGACATGCGCCTGTATAAATCGGCGGCAGAGATCAAGGTCATGCGCCATGCGGCGCAAATCTCGGCTCGCGCCCATGTGCGCGCCATGCAGGCCAGCCGTGCCGGTTTGCATGAGTACAGCCTCGAGGCCGAACTGGATTATGAATTCCGTAAAAGCGGGGCAAAAATGCCAGCCTATGGCTCGATCGTCGCCTCTGGCGATAACAGCTGCATCCTGCACTACCAGGAAAATGACGCCCTGCTCAAGGATGGCGACCTGGTATTGATCGATGCCGGGTGTGAGATCGACTGCTACGCCAGTGATATCAGCCGTACATTCCCGGTCGGCGGCAAGTACTCGCCTGAACAAAAAGCCATATACGAACTGGTGCTGGCATCCCAGGAAGCCGCGTTTGCCCAGATCGCGCCCGACAAACACTGGAACCAGGCCCACGAAGCCACGGTTCAGGTGATCACGGCGGGGCTGGTCGAACTGGGCCTGTTGCAGGGCGATGTGGATCAACTGATTGCCAGCGAAGCCTATAAACCCTTTTACATGCATCGCGCTGGCCACTGGCTGGGGCTCGATGTGCATGACGTGGGTGAATACAAGGTGGGCGGTGAATGGCGCGTGCTGGAAGTCGGCATGACCCTGACGGTTGAGCCCGGCATCTACATCAGCCCGAATAATCTGAATGTCGCCAAAAAATGGCGCGGCATCGGGGTGCGCATTGAGGACGACGTAGTGGTCACCAAACAGGGCTGTGAGGTCTTGACCGGCGACGTGCCGAAAACCGTCGCGGATATCGAAGCCTTGATGGCTGCAGCACGAGCGGGCGCGGTATGAACCGGGTCAGTCTGGCGATCATCGGTGGCGGACTGGTCGGTGCCAGTCTTGCCTTGGCGCTGCAGGCCGGGGCCAAGGCCCGGGGCTGGAAAATCGTATTGATCGAGCCGTTTGCTCCCGGCAACAGTTATCAGCCGAGCTACGATGCCCGCTCGTCGGCGCTTAGTTATGGTGCGCGGCAAATCTACGAGCGGATGGGGCTTTGGCAAGCCATTGCCGAGCGTGCCGAGCCGATCAAGGACATTCACGTGTCCGATCGCGGGCGTTTTTCCACGGCTCGTTTGTCGTCCAGCGAAGAAGGGGTTCCGGCGCTCGGGTATGTGGTCGAAAACACCTGGCTCGGCCAAAGCCTGTGGAAAAGTCTGGACCCGGACGTGATCAGCTGGCGTTGCCCGGCTGAAGTTATCCACATGCAGCCGCTCGAAGATGGCTACCGCTTGACGCTCAATGACGAAACCACGCTCGACTGCGACCTGGCAGTACTGGCCGATGGCGGTCGCTCGGGCTTGCGCGAGCAGTTGGGGATTCATGTGCGCAAGCGGCCATACGATCAAAGTGCGCTAATTGCCAACATCACCCCGAGCCAGCCCCACGCCGGAATGGCGTTCGAGCGTTTCACCGATGAAGGTCCGATGGCCTTGCTGCCATTGCCCGACAACCGTTGTGCGCTGGTATGGACCCGTCTGGGGATGGATGCCCGGCGCCTGGCGGCACTGGATGAGCGCAGCTTCCTCAGCGAGTTGCAGGCTGTATTCGGCTACCGCCTGGGCACCCTCAAGCAGGTCGGCGCACGGCATTTGTACCCGCTTTCGCTGGTCGAAGCCGAAGAGCAGGTACGCCCGCACCTGACTATTCTGGGCAACGCGGCTCACAGCCTGCACCCGATTGCCGGCCAGGGTTTCAACCTGTCCTTGCGCGATGCGCAGGCATTGGCCGACGCCTTGTTGGCGAGCGACAAGAAGCCCGGTGATTTTGCCACGCTGCTGAGTTATCAACAGCGGCAAAAACTCGACCAGCAACTGACAATTGGCTTCTCGGACCAGGTAACACGGGTGTTCGGCAGTGAGCAGCCATTGGTCTCGCTGGGGCGCAACCTTGGCTTGCTCGGCCTCGATTTGTTGCCGCCGGCCAAACGCTGGTTTGCCCGCCAGGCGATGGGGCTGGGCACCCGCGCCGACAGTTAATAATGACGGCCGGGGCATGCCCCGTGTCGGACCATTTTTCAAGTGCGGCGTATGCCGCTAGCGAGACAGGCTTAAAGCATGGAAATGCGCGCAGATCTGCTGATTGTCGGGGCCGGAATGGTCGGTAGTGCTTTGGCACTGGCGCTCAAGGACAGCGGACTGAAAATTCTGCTGCTCGATGGCAGCCCGCTGGATGTCAAACCGTTCAGCCCGCAGGCCCCGTTTGAACCCAGGGTCAGTGCCTTGTCGGCCGCCAGTCAGCGCATCCTGCAACGCCTGGGAGCCTGGGACGGGATTGCCCGGCGGCGTGCCAGTCCGTATTCGCACATGCACGTGTGGGATGGCAGCGGCACGGGGCAGATCCACTTCTCGGCGGCCAGTGTGCATGCCGAGGTGCTGGGTCATATCGTTGAAAACCGGGTGATCCAGGACGCGCTGCTGGAGTGCCTGCAAGCCACGGATATCCAACTGCTGGCCAATGCACGGCTGGAGCAAATGCGTCGTTCCGCTGACGACTGGCTGCTGACCCTGGCCGATGGACGCACCCTGCGGGCACCGGTAGTGATTGCCGCCGACGGTGCCAACTCGGCTGTGCGCCGCCTGACCGGCTGTGAGACCCGTGAGTGGGATTACCAGCATCACGCCATCGTCACCAGCGTGCGGTGCGCAGAACCCCATCAGCAGACCGCCTGGCAGCGTTTTACCGATCACGGGCCACTGGCATTTTTGCCACTGCAGCGTGATGGCCAGCAGGATTGGTGCTCAATCGTCTGGTCGACCACCCCTGAGCAGGCCGCGCACCTGATGGCGCTGGATGACGAGGGGTTCTGCCGCGAGCTGGAGCTGGCCTTCGAAGGCCGGCTGGGCAAGGTTGTGAGTGCAGACCCGCGGGTCTGCGTGCCTCTGCGCCAGCGTCACGCCAAGCGTTATGTGGCCGAAGGCCTGGCATTGATCGGCGATGCGGCACACACCATCCACCCCCTGGCCGGGCAGGGGGTGAATCTGGGCTTCCTCGATGCAGCGGTGCTGGCAGATGTGCTGTTGCACGGGGTGGATCGTGGCGAACGGCTGGCGGATGTGCGGGTACTGAGCCGTTTCGAGCGCCGCCGCATGCCGCACAACCTGGCGTTGATGGCGGCGATGGAAGGTTTTGAGCGCCTGTTCCAGTCAGATTCGTTGACCGCCCGCTTGCTGCGTAACAGCGGGTTGAAATGGGTCAATCAAATGCCCGAAGCCAAAGCGCTGTTTGTGCGTCAGGCGCTGGGCCTGACCGGCGACTTGCCGCCGCTGGCCAAAGCCTGAGACCTGCAGAAGGCGTTTCTTGCAACATCTGGTAACGGCTCTAGGGCGAGTTAGGTTGAGATGGCAAATGTGATTCACTACCATTTACGCCCGATTCGCATTAAGAGAGACCGCCCTCCATGTTGGTACCCAAGCGTCTACTGACTGCCCTGGCCCTTACTGTTTTCGGGAGCAGCGCCTTTGCTGCCGATGAAGTGGTGGTCTACTCCTCGCGCATCGACGAGCTGATCAAGCCGGTATTTGACGCCTACACCGCCAAAACCGGGGTCAAGGTCAAGTTCATCACCGACAAGGAAGCGCCGCTGATGCAGCGCATCAAGGCCGAAGGGCAGAACGCTACTGCTGACCTGTTGCTGACTGTGGATGCCGGCAACCTGTGGCAGGCCGAGCAAATGGGCATTTTGCAGCCGCTCAAATCTGACGTGATCGATAAAAATATCCCGCCTCAATACCGCTCTTCCTCCCACGAGTGGACAGGCTTGAGTTTGCGTGCGCGAACCATTGCCTACGCCTCTGACCGGGTCAAACCTGAAGAACTGTCGACTTACGAAGCCCTGGCGGACAAAAAGTGGGAAGGCCGCCTGTGCCTGCGCACCGCCAAGAAGGTTTATAACCAGTCGCTGACCGCCACCATGATCGAAGTGAATGGCCCGCAGAAAACTGAAGAAATCCTCAAGGGCTGGGTGAATAACCTGTCTACCGATGTGTTCTCGGATGACATCGCAGTGCTGGAGGCGATCAACGCCGGGCAGTGCGACGTCGGCATCGTCAACACTTACTACTATGGCCGTCTGCACAAGCAGAAGCCGGATCTGGCGGTGAAACTGTTCTGGCCGAACCAGGCGGACCGCGGCGTTCACGTCAACCTGTCGGGTATTGGCCTGACCAAATACGCTCCGCATCCTGAAGCGGCCAAGGCGTTGGTGGAGTGGATGACCACCCCTGAAGCCCAGGCGATTTTTTCCGGGACCAACCAGGAATTCCCGGCCAACCCGACTGTTGCACCTTCAGCCGAAGTGGCCAGCTGGGGTAACTTCAAGGCCGATGAACTGCCGGTTGAAGTCGCAGGCAAACGCCAGGCAGAAGCTATCCGCATGATGGATCGTGCTGGCTGGAACTGATAAAAAACTGAAGTTTTACCTGTGGGAGCGGGCTTGCCCGCGATAGCATCAGCGTGGTTTCTGTAGGAGACCGGGCTGAGGCTATCGCCAGCAAGCCCGCTCCCATATTTGTTATCGGTACTTCCAAACAACTTCCGAGAGTTTTTCGTGGCCCATCCTGCCCAACGTCGCTGGTATCCACTGGTTTTTGTCATTGCCGCTCTGGTGCTGTTGCCGCTGAGCGTTCTGCTGTTGTCCTGGCAAAGCATTGATGCACAGATCTGGAGCCACCTGTGGGATACGCAGATGCCGCGCCTGCTGGGCAATACCCTCACCCTGATTGTGGGGGTCGGCATAGGCGTGACGCTGCTGGGCGTGAGCCTGGCGTGGTTAACCAGCCTGTGCGAGTTCCCCGGCAGGCGCTGGCTGGACTGGGCGCTGATGCTGCCGTTCGCGATTCCTGCCTATGTGCTGGCATTTGTTTTTGTCGGCCTGCTGGACTTTGCCGGTCCGGTGCAAACCCTGCTGCGGGAATGGTTCGGCATGGGCCTGCGGCTGCCAAGGGTGCGCTCCACCGGCGGCGTGATTATTGTGCTGATTCTGGTGTTCTACCCCTACGTTTACTTGTTGGCGCGCAGCGCATTCCTCGCTCAGGGCAAAGGCCTGATGGAAGCGGCCCGGGTGTTGGGCCAGAGTCCGTGGCAGGCGTTCTGGCGTGTGGCACTGCCAATGGCACGCCCGGCAATTGGTGCGGGGGTGGCGCTGGCACTGATGGAGACCCTGGCCGATTTCGGCGCCGTGTCGGTGTTCAACTTCGACACCTTTACCACGGCCATCTACAAAACCTGGTACGGCTTTTTCAGCCTGTCCACCGCTGCGCAACTGGCCAGTTTGCTGCTGCTGGTGGTGATGCTCGTGCTCTATGGCGAACGCCGGGCCCGGGGTGCCAGCCGCGCCAGTAACGAGCGGCCCCGGGCCAAGGCCTTGTATCACTTGCGGGGGGCCAAGGCGTGGCTGGCCAGCAGCTGGTGCTTGCTGGTGTTCGCCTGCGCTTTCGTGATCCCGATGCTGCAATTGGTGGTGTGGTTCTGGCAGCGCGGGCGCTTTGATCTTGATGAGCGTTATACCGGCCTGATTCTGCACACCCTGTATCTGGGCGCCATGGCCGCCCTGATCACCGTCAGCGTGGCGCTGGTGCTGGCGTTTGCCCGACGACAGGCGCCCACTCCGGCTATCCGCGCCGGGGTCAGTCTGGCGAACCTGGGCTATGCATTGCCGGGATCGGTGCTGGCGGTATCGATCATGCTGGCTTTCAGCTATCTGGATCGTGAGCTGGTGATCCCGGTATCAGGCTGGCTCGGAGGAGCAGGCAAGCCGCTCTTGCTGGGCAGCCTGTCGGCCTTGCTGCTGGCATATCTGGTGCGCTTTATTGCTGTGGCTTACGGCCCGCTGGAAAACAGCCTGGCGCGCATCCGGCCTTCTTTGCCTGAAGCGGCCCGCAGTCTGGGAGTGAGTGGCCCGCGACTGTTTATCAAAGTGTATCTGCCGTTATTGCTGCCGGGCACCCTGAGTGCTGCGCTGCTGGTATTTGTCGATGTGCTCAAAGAGATGCCTGCTACCTTGCTGATGCGCCCGTTCGGGTGGGACACGCTGGCGGTTCGGATCTTTGAGATGACCAGTGAAGGTGAGTGGGCGCGGGCCTCGTTGCCGGCGCTGACGTTGGTGCTGGTCGGTTTATTGCCGGTCATCGGGCTGATCCGTCGCTCGGCACATCGAATCGGTTAGGTGCCAGTCCCTCCCCATGTGGATACAATGCGCGGCATTCGGTGCGGTCTGTCTGTCAGGCCAGGTTCTCTGTTAAACGCATCAAGCCCTCTTTAAGAGGGCTGGGGCCCAAAACAAGCCTGTCCGCACCTTCGCCAAGCCCGGAAGGAGAAACCCATGGGACAGCGTACGCCTCTGTATGACCTGCATCTCGCCCTTGGCGCGAAGATGGTCGATTTTGGCGGTTGGGATATGCCCTTGCATTACGGCTCGCAAGTCGAGGAACACCATGAGGTGCGCCGCGACTGTGGAGTTTTTGATGTCTCGCATATGACCGTGATTGACGTCACCGGTAATCAGGCCAAGGAATGGCTCCAGCATTTATTGGCCAACGATGTCGAACGTCTGAACACGCCCGGCCGTGCTCTTTACAGCGCCATGCTCAATGAGCAGGGCGGTGTGGTCGACGACATGATTGTCTACCTCATGCCCGAGGGCTATCGGCTTATTGTCAACGCCGCTACCCGTGATCAGGATCTGGCCTGGATGGCGGCTCAGGCTCAAGGCTATGCCGTTGAGCTGCACGAGCGTTCCGAACTGGCTTTGCTGGCAATTCAGGGACCTCAGGCCCGGCATAAGGTGGCCGAGCTGGTGAATCAGGCCCGCAGCCAGTTGATCCAGCAACTCAAGCCCTTCGAAGGGCAGAGCTGTGGTGACTGGTTTATCGCGCGCACCGGCTATACCGGCGAAGACGGTCTGGAAATTCTGCTTCCGGCCGATCAGGCACCGGCCTTCTTTAACGACCTGGTGGGCGCCGGTATCTCGCCTATTGGCCTGGGCGCTCGCGATACCTTGCGTCTTGAAGCCGGCATGAACCTCTACGGACAGGATATTCATCTGTCTGTCTCGCCACTTTCCGCCAACATGGCCTGGACCATCGCGTGGGAACCGTCCTCGCGAAAATTCATTGGCCGCGAAGCGCTGGAGGCCGAAAAGGCCAGCGGAGTGAAGCTCAAACTGGTGGGTCTGGTACTCGAAGAGCGGGGTGTCCTGCGGGCTCATCAGGTGGTTCGTATCGCTGATGTTGGCGAAGGAGAGATAACCAGTGGTAGTTTCTCTCCTACGCTGAGCAAATCGATTGCTTTGGCACGGGTTCCAGTGGCAACGGCCGATCGTGCCGAGGTCGAAATTCGTGGTAAGTGGTATCCGGTTCGTGTGGTTAAACCGACTTTTGTGCGTCTTGGCAAAGCCTTGATCTAATGTTTACTGGCGGGCAAACACGCTGTGTGAGCCGCTGAAATTTCTTCTTGAGGACACTGAATATGAGCGATATCCCTGCTGACCTGCGCTTTGCTGAAAGTCATGAGTGGGCCCGTCTGGAAGCTGATGGTACGGTTACTGTCGGCATCAGCGATCACGCTCAGGAAGCCTTGGGGGATGTGGTGTTTGTTGAGCTGGCCGAAGTCGGCAAAGTGTTTGCCGCCGGTGATACTGCGGGAGTCGTGGAGTCGGTAAAAGCTGCTTCGGATATCTACTCGCCGGTGTCGGGCGAAGTCATTGCCGTTAACGAAGCACTGGCCGATAGCCCTGAGTCGCTGAACAGCGAACCCTACGCCAGCTGGATCTTCAAGCTCAAGCCAAGCAACACCGCGGAACTGGAAAAGCTGCTGGATGCTGCCGGTTACAAAGCCGCAATCGGCGAGTAACCCCGGCCTGTTCCTGTGGGAGCGTCCTTGCTCGCGATCTTTCAGAAGATCAAAAGAGCGCAAGGCAAGCTCGCTCCTGCAGTTGTTCTAAATACTCAAGCGTCTTTCAACACCGCTTTAACCGCCGCTACAGAGCGTTCCACATCGGCCTTGGTCATGGCGGTAAACATCGGTAGCGACACGATCAGCCGGCCCACGCGCTCGGCAATCGGCAACATCCCCTCCTTGAAGCCTTGCGCACGATACAAACTCAGCAAATGAATCGGCGGGTAGTGATAGCCCACGCCGACGCCCAGTGCCTGCATGTCTTTCATGAAGCTGGCACGGGCAGGTTCGCCATCTTTGCGCTCCGCCAGCACCAGCTGGAACAAATGCCAGTTGGTATTGTTGAAGTCAGCCACCGGCAGTTGCGCGCCGTATTCGGCTTCAAAGTCAGGGCCAAAACATTCGAAGTAATGTTTTGCCAATTGCCGGCGATGGGCGGTAATGGCTTCGATATGGGCAAACTGGCCCAGGCCAATAGCCGCTGCAATATCGGTCATGTTGAACTTGCCACCAAGCACGTCGACATCCAGACCGTCGAAACCGGTACGAGTAACCCCTTGCAGGCGATATTTCTCGGCCAGCCGCGCTTCTTCTTCATTGTTCAGCACCAGACACCCGCCTTCGGACGAGGTGATGTTTTTGTTGGCCTGAAAACTGAAAGAAACGAAATCGCCGCGTGCGCCGATGCGTTGCCCGTTCCAGCTGGAGCCCAGAGCCTGGGCGGCATCTTCGACTACGCGCAGGTTGTATTTTTTGGCCAGCGCGTACAACGCGTCCATGTCCACCGGCAAGCCCGACAAATACACCGGAATGATGGCCTTGGTACGCGGGGTGATGGCGGCCTCGACCTGGGCCAGGTCGATATTGCGTGTAACCGGGTCGATATCGGCGAACACCGGTGTGGCGCCTACTTCGAGGATCACATTGGCCGTGGCGACCCATGAAATAGAAGTGGTGATCACTTCATCACCGGCACCGATACCCGCGATGCGCAGAGCGATTTCCATGGTGCAGGTGCCGGAGTTGAAGGTACGCACCGGGCGACCGCCAAAGTACTCGGACAGCTGTGCTTCGAAAGCCTGAACCTTGGGCCCGCTGGTGATCCAGCCTGAGCGCAGCACGTCGCCAACCGCAGCAATGGTGGCTTCATCAATGGTGGGTTTGGAAAACGGCAGGAAAGGCAGTGAGCTCATGGAAGCAATACGTCCGATGTGAGTTTGGGTGGGCAAAGCATACCCATAGCATGGCTCACATCGGGTGAAATTTCTGTCTAGGGGCTGAATGACCAGTCCTGAGCTGCTGGCCCGGGTGCCTGGTCTTCAGGGCCGCCAGGGGCAGCGGCCCAGCAATTCCATGGCAACCAGCGCCAGTGGCTAGAGGCGTTACTCGACAGTCGCGTTTTTCGCCAGGATGGCGTTGGCCAGATCCATGTCACTGACTTTCAGTTGCGGGTTATCGGCACGCACTTGCTGCATGGCGGATTCCAGATAAGGGCCGCGGATCGAACCGTTGCTGGCAACAAAGCTCCCGGCGTCATCCTGGGCGGCGATTACTTTGCGGTCTTTTTTGAAGGTCAGGTAGGTGGAGCCGGTGGTCGCGCCGGAAGACAGCACATTGCGCCAAAAAGTGTCGGCCATTGCAGAACCAACAGGAAGGGACAGCAGGGCGATCGCGGCAACAGCATATTTGAGACGCATGACAGTGACTCCGAATAGGTTAATTACCAACTTTGATTCTAGTTAACGGCCGGGAGTTCCGTAACCTCATGCAGTAACTTCTACGCTTAGCACCGTCCCGTTCTGGGCTGTTACCCGAACCCGGGTGCCGACGTCAGCATCGGGCCCTGTCACCATCCATACCCCGTCACCGACCTTGATTTTACCCCTTCCCCCGACTATCGCCTGTTGAACGACAAAGGTGCGACCGATCAGCTCGTGTCCCCGGTGATTCAGGTCCGGTTGATCGCTACTGGCGATAGCGCCACGCTGGCGTTTCCACCAGTACAGCGCGGTGAGAATCGCCAGTACGCCAAACAGAGGGAACTGCAGGGTCCAGGTCAGGCCCGGTATCAGGAAGGTCACGGCCCCGACGATGATCGCGGCAATGCCTGCCCAAAGCAGATAACCACCGGCGCCGAACACTTCCAGAATCAGCAGCACCGTACCCAGTGCCAGCCAGTCCCAGTAGTTCAGGTTTTGCAGGAACTCCCACATGCCTCAGACCTTTTTGTTATCGAAGGTGGCTTTAACGATTTCGCCGATACCGCCCACCGCGCCGATGACCTGGCTGGCCTCCAGCGGCATGAGGATGACCTTGCTGTTATTGGCAGAGGCCAGCTTGCCCAGGGCATCGATGTATTTTTGCGCGACGAAGTAGTTGATCGCCTGCACGTTGCCATTGGCAATGGCTTCGGACACTACCTGGGTCGCCCGGGCTTCGGCTTCGGCCTGGCGCTCCCGGGCTTCGGACTCGAGAAAAGCCGCCTGGCGGCCGCCTTCAGCTTCGAGGATCTGCGCCTGCTTTTTACCTTCGGCGGTTAAAATTGCCGAGGCCCGCAGGCCTTCAGCCTCAAGGATTTGCGCACGCTTGATGCGTTCGGCTTTCATCTGGCCGGACATGGCGGCCATCAGGTCTGCAGGCGGGCTGATGTCCTTGATCTCGATACGGGTGATCTTGATCCCCCATGGCGCCGTGGCTTCATCAACAGTGCGCAGCAGTTTTTCATTGATGCCGTCCCGCTGGCTGAGCATGGCATCCAGCTCCATGGAGCCGAGCACCGTGCGGATGTTGGTTTGCAGCAGGTTACGGATGGCATGCTCGAGGTTATTGACCTCATATGCCGCCTGGGCCGTGTTGACCACCTGGAAGAAACACACGGCATCGATTTGTACGGTGGCGTTGTCGGCAGTAATGACTTCCTGGGGCGGGATATCCAGCACGCTTTCCATCACGTTGATCTTGCGTCCGATGCGATCCATGACCGGAATGATGATATTCAGGCCCGGTTTCAGGGTGTTGGTGTAGCGGCCGAAGCGTTCTACTGTCCACTGATAACCTTGGGGCACGACCTTGAACCCCATGAAAAGCACGGCGATAGCCAAGGCGACAAATAACAGGACCACTGTACCCACTTGCATGACAATTCCTTGTTCGAGGTGTAAGGGGAAAGAACCGACCTGGTTGTATGCACTCAACGGCCAAGGCTCGTGAGCTCACTCCTGCATGTAAACGGTGCAACTGTTTAGATTTTAGTCAAAACGAATCATCACGCAGGTGTAACGCGCAAAGCTTCCTCCAGCGTGGTCATGCCTGTGGCCACTTTATGGGCTGCCGCCAGTCGCAAGGGCTGCATGCCTGCGGCGCACGCTGCGCGATGTACGGCGTTCAAGTCGGTCCGGGAATCGATCAGGGTTCTGAGGCTGTCATTCATCAGCATTATTTCGTAGATACCGGCCCGGCCACGGTAGCCCGTATCCCGGCACACAGCACAGCCCGTCGCCCTGCAGGTACGCTCCGGTGCTGGTCCCGGCCATTGTTTGACGAAACTCTGCCAGTCGTCCGGCGTCAATGGCTCCTCGTTTTTACATTCGGGACACAAGGTTTTCACCAGTCGTTGTGCCATGACCCCCAGCAGCGTGGCCTTGATCAAATAAGGCGCGACGCCCAGTTCCTGCAGGCGACTGATGGCGCTGGGAGCATCGTTGGTGTGCAGGGTCGACAGCACCAGATGGCCGGTCAGGGCGGCCTGAATCGCGACTTCGGCAGTTTCCAGATCGCGTATCTCGCCGAGCATGATGATGTCCGGATCCTGGCGCATCAGGGCGCGTACGCCACTGGCGAAAGTCAGGTCGATGCCGGGTTGCACCTGCATTTGATTGAACGCCGGCTCAATCATTTCGATGGGGTCTTCAAGGGTGCACAGGTTGATCTGTTCTGTGGCCAGCTGTTTGAGGGTTGCGTAGAGGGTGCTGGTTTTACCCGAACCGGTGGGGCCGGTGAGTAAAATAATGCCGTGGGGCTGGCGGGTCATGTGCTGCCAGCGTTGCAGGTCTTGCGGGGTAAAACCGAGCTGGTCGAAACTCTTGAGCAGCACCTGCGGGTCAAAAATACGCATCACCATTTTTTCGCCAAAGGCGGTGGGCAAGGTGGCGAGCCGCAGTTCAACCTCTGCCCCGGCCGGGGTTCTGATTTTGATCCGGCCATCCTGGGGTTTGCGCTTTTCGGCGACATTCATCCGGCCCAGGCTCTTGAGGCGGCTGACAATGGCCGTCGTCACCTGTGTCGGAAATTGGTAAACGTTATGCAGCACGCCATCAATGCGAAAGCGTACGCCGCCCTGCCCACTACGCGGCTCGATGTGGATGTCACTGGCGCGTTGCTCGAAGGCGTACTGAAACAGCCAGTCGACGATATTCACAATATGCGCGTCGTTGGCATCGGGCGTCTGGCCGCCGCCGAGGGTGAGTAGTTGTTCGAGGTTGGCCTGCTTGCTGGTTTTATGATCATTTAGCGTGGCGCCGTTGACCGATCTGGCCAGCTGAAAAAATTCCACATTCAGGCGCTGGATATCCAGAGGGTTGGCAACCACACGCTTGATGGGCCGTTTGAGCACTTGCTTGAGATCCGCTTCCCAGCGGCTGACCCCGGGTTGAGCGCTGGCGATGGTAATGGACTGTTGATCTGCCGCCACCGCGAGGATTTCATGCCGTTGGGCAAATGCCAGGGACATCAGTCCGGTAACCGTCACGACATCAATTTTCAGTGGATCTATGCGCATATAAGGCTGCTGGCATTGCTCCGCCAGCCAGGCGGTGAGGGTCTCAAGGTCGAGGGCCTTGCCGGGGCGACCGGGGTCGATGAGCTGCAGGCTGGCCAGCAACACCAGCGGATGCACGGCGTTGTGACGAGGCTCGCGGCCGGCTTTCATTGCCTGCTCTGCGCCACCTTTGTGCAGGCGGCCCTGGGCGAGGAGTGCGGTGACCAGGTCGTTGAGATCCAGCCAGTGGTCATGGGCGGGGGCGAAGTGCATACAAGCTCCTTGGGCTTTAAAGCATCGGCCCGACATATCCCTGTCCGGGCCGTGAAGTCCAAAGCCTAGTTGCTGGCCCATCACCCTGGTCTGGCCAATGGTTGCGAGCTATTACCCGGCAACGCGCTGGTGGTTCATGGCGCCACCCTTGAAATCAGCGTCCCGGGATTTGGCCGGTAGCAATTGCACTTCGAAGACACTGACCAGGTTGCGCAGTTTTTCGCCAATCACCTGAGCCCGGTGCCAGCTTTGCTCATCACTCAGAATTCCAATGCTTAACCTGTCGTTGTCGCGCTCTACGTTGACCGATCGGGGAGTCAGTTGCTGCAAGGCAAACAGATTCAGTACGCGGCACAGCACATCGGCCTCTGCCTCGGCCTGAATATAAAAGTGCACCGGACATGGGGCGGCGTTGCTGGCCCAGACGTCGGGGCGGACTGAGTGGCTGACGGCTTGCAGAGGCGGCATGCTAAAACTCCTGATTAGGCTGGAGAAATATTTACACGCCAGGGCGGGAATTTTTTATCTAAGATGCAGGGGTTAAACGAAATTAAGACTGGATCAAGTCTTAAATACGTCATAAAGAGGTATTTCTATGCGAATCGAGCTGGATGCTTATGACCGGCGCATTCTCGCGCTGCTGCAAGAGGACGCCTCGCTGTCCAGTGCGCAAATCGCGGAGCAGGTAGGGTTGTCGCAATCGCCTTGCTGGAGGCGGATTCAGCGGATGAAAGACGAAGGGATTATCCGCGGGCAGGTGACCCTGCTCGATCGTAAGAAAATCGGCCTCAATACGCAGATTTTTGCCGAGATCAAACTCAACGCCCACGGTCGTTCCAACTTCACCGAGTTTACCGATGCCATTCGCGGCTTTCCTGAGGTCCTGGAGTGTTACGTGCTGATGGGCGCGGTGGATTTTCTACTGCGTATCGTCACCGCTGACATTGAAGCCTATGAACGGTTTTTCTTCGAAAAGCTGTCGATGGTGCCCGGCATTCAAGAGGTGAACTCGATTGTTGCCTTGTCCGAGATCAAATCCACCACTTGCTTGCCGGTATAAAAAACGGCCTTCACAAGGAAGGCCGTTGTCAGGTTGATCCGCTGAATCAGTGAACAAATAGCGCAATCAGGATGATGATCGGGATGGGAATGCCGAGAAATAGCAGCAGAAGTGAGCGCATTTTATTCTCCAGTAAGCAAAAGGTCCGGGGTTAAACAAGGGGTGTGGTGGTAGTGGTCAGATACGTCACTGCATCGCGGCGACGGCCGCCAAAGGTGGCGCACAGGCTGGCGAAGAACGCACCGAGCAACAGGCTGATAAACATCCACAGGGTGGTCCAGGCCGCTACTTTGGCAGCGGTGTCTGCTGCTTCCTTGGCTTTTACTTTGGCGTCTGCAACTGCTTGATGGGCCTTGGCATAGACCTGGTCAACCCGTTGTTCGGCTTCAGGCTGGCTGAGGTTGGTACGCTGGGCGACAATTTGTGCCAGGTAAGTACGGTCCTCTGCACTCAGTTGGCCGTCGTTGCCCAGACTGCGGACAAAGATGCGGGTCACCACACCATGGGCCGCGTCTTCGCTGACGGCGGTGCCACGATCATCGCGAAACAGCGTGTCGATGAAATAGTCCGAGCTATTGCCCGAACCGTGGCTGGCGTTGCTGCCTGCAGCGCTGCCGGCGGCACTGCTCATGGCGGTGGCGGCGCCCGAGGCAACGCTGGCTCCGGCCTGAACGCCGCTACCAATCACGCTGCTGACCGAGCTGGCGATTAACATGGCGGTAACCAGCGTAGCTACTGCCCAGGCCAAAAAGCCGTGGGCTGTATCGCGAAAGTACACCTCATCGCCATGCATGTTGGCCCATTTGACCCGCAGCCGGCCTGCCAGATAGCCGCCCATGCCTGAGGCGATGATCTGCGTCACGGCCAGCCAGATGATGGCAGTAATGCCCAGACCTTTTGCTCCCACTCCCTCATTCGCCCAGGGTGAAACCGCCGAGAAGCCCAGGCCGGCACCCAGCATGATGAGTAGCAAGGAGAGTGCGGCAGCTGCTGCTGCGCCGGCAAAAATGGCGGCCCAGGAAACACCTGAGTGGCCAGAAGAGTCTTGCAGGGCAGCGGGATAGTGCTCAGTTGTCCCGATCATTGTTGTTGTGCTCCTGAATGGAAGGAAGTGCAGCGTTCATTCAAGAGATTGCAGGGGATATGCCAATTAAATATTTGGCAGCAGTTTCATATTTTTCAATTAGTTAGAAGTTTTAACGAAATGGACGGTCATGCAGGTTGCATGATTGGGGGTAAACAGGCGGGCGTAATGCATTGAAACAATTTTGCGGGAGAGGGCTGAACCGAAACGAAAAACGGGAGCCTTGCGGCTCCCGTTCTCAAGCGGTCGATCAATGATGACGATGCTTGTTTTTCTTGCGATGGCCATAGGCATGGCCGCGACCACGGTTGTCGTCACGGTAGTAACGGCGGTTATCGCGGCTGTTGTAGCGGCGATCATCGGCGTCGCTTTTATTGCCCATGTAGTTACCCAGCGCGCCACCGGCGCCGCCGCCAGCCGCTGCACCGACCAGGCCGCCAGTGCTGCCGCCGACACTGCGGCCCAGTACGTTGCCGCCAGCTGCGCCGAGGGCGCCGCCAATGGCCGCTTCGCCACGGCTGCGTTTGTCGGCGCCTACGGCACTACCCGCTGCGCCGCCGACGCCAGCACCAATCGCTGATCCGGTCGAGCCGCCGAGTTGTTGACCGACTACGGCACCGAGTACCCCGCCTAATGCGCCGCCTACACCGGCTTCGGTGGTGCCACCGGCCGAGGCTACGCCACTGACCAGGCCAAGGGACAACAAGAGAATCGAGGTGAGCTTCATAAGTGAGCCTCAAAGGGATGACGACGCGATCCTGAGGCTGCCGGGGAGTGGTGACAATCGAATTCCGACCAGTAACACGAGTTGTACACAATTATATAACTTGTTGTTTTTTATCGGGAACTTAATGGGTTTTCGGGGGTCTTTTAATTAGTTGGCATAGGCCGTTTTCACAGGAAACGGCCTTTTTTGTGCCTGGAATTCCTCAACCGCTCTGCAGGGGCGAGCAATCCAGCTTTGCAGATTCAGGACGGGTTAACCCGTCCTGGCCATGATCAGCTTCGACGGGCTCGCTGCTTCAAGGCATATGGCCACGAACTTGGAAGTCGGCGTATGGCTGCCATCCCCCGTGCTTTCAAGCGGCACCAGCGGATTG
>Ga0302347_1002558_pt1 | contig 18101 bp, 18 predicted proteins | sample PhyWR1_FD_202178 | JGI IMG/M metagenome (GOLD analysis project Ga0302347, IMG submission 202178) | Leaf surface microbial communities from wheat plants in UC Gill Tract Community Farm, Albany, California, United States - DLSL W.R1 (v2)... | ecosystem: Host-associated > Plants > Phyllosphere >...
AGCCTCTCCCGGAGGGAGAGGCTGGGGTGAGGGGCTCTTGATTCACGCACAAAAAAACGCCCCGGCTCTCGCAAGCCGGGGCGTTTTTTTAGCCGTATAAAAGCGCTATTACTTGGCCTTCACGCCTTCCAGCGAGATGTCCAGGGTCAGAGTTTGGTCTTTGCCCGGGGATTTGATGCCGAAGTCGTTCAGGTTCACGGTAGTGGTCGCGTTGAAGCCAGCGCGTTCGCCACCCCATGGATCCTTGCCTTCGCCGTTGAACGTTGCCTTGAACGTTACTGGCTTGGTCACGCCGTGCAAGGTCAGGTCGCCGGTTACGTCAGCTGTTTTGTCGCCAGTTGGCACAACCTTGGTCGACTTGAAGGTCGCTTCCGGGTACTTGCTCACGTCCAGGAAATCTTTGCTGGCGATGTGCTTGTCACGTTCTGCGTGGTTGGAGAACAGGCTGGCAGTTTTCAGGGTGACGTCGATTTTGCTGTCAGCAGGCTTGGCTGCGTCCCACGAGAAAGTGCCGCTCCAGTCCTTGAAAGTACCGTGGATAAAGCTGAAGCCCAGGTGGCTGACTTTCCAGTCGATAAAGGCGTGCTGGCCTTCCTTGTCGATGGTGTAGTCAGCCGCCATGGCCTGACCTGCGGTCAGCAGTGCAGTACCGAGAGCCAGCGCAGCGAGGGTCTTTTTCAACATGCGGTCTATTCCTTTTGAGTTGAGATTGAACATCAGGCTTTGCGGCCCAGCATACGAACCAGGGTCGCATCACGATCTATAAAGTGGTGCTTCAAAGCGACTAGACCATGAAGACCGGCAAAAATCACCACGGCCCACGCCAGATACAAATGCACAACGCCGGCCACATCGGCCTGATCGGGCAAGTTGGAAATCAGTGCAGGTACTTCAAACAGGCCAAATACCGGGATGCCCACGCCTTCAGCAGTGGAAATCAGATAGCCGGCGATCATCAGGGCAAACAAACTTAGATACAAAAAACCGTGGCCAAGTTTGGCGCCGATACGTGTTGCCTTGCTATAGCTGGCCAGTGCCGGTGGGGCCGGGCTGATCCAGATCCATATCACCCTTAATACCATTACTGCGAGCAGCGTCAGACCAATACTTTTATGCAGGTCGGGCGCTTCTTTACGCCAAGGGCTGTAGTAGTCGAGACCAACCATCCACAGGCCCAGGGCGAACAGTCCGAACACCGCCAACGCAACGGACCAGTGCATGAAAATGCTGACTGCACCATATCGAGAAGAAGAGTTACGTAGCTGCATTGCCAACATCCTGTGGGAACTTGAGCCTAAGACTAATGGTTTACCTATCGATTGAAAGCGCATTTTTTCGCTGCAAGCTATCGATAAATACGATCTGTAGCCTGTGGGGTGATGATTAAGCAAACGTTAACAAGATTTAGTGTCGCTCTGGTGAGTTTGCCAGCGTCTGTAAGAGGCGGGAATTTGTAATAGGTTGTGACGCGACGGCGGATTGCATAGGCTTGCGCGATTGTTTACCCGTACATATCGGGAGCCAGCGCCAGGAGAGTCGGAAATGGGCCTGAATAATCAGTGGATGCAGCGTGATCTTGCCGTGTTGTGGCACCCCTGCACCCAAATGAAGGATCACGAGCAACTGCCGTTGATCCCGATCAAGCGCGGCGAAGGCGTGTGGCTGGAAGACTTCGAGGGCAAGCGTTACCTGGATGCCGTGAGCTCCTGGTGGGTCAATGTGTTTGGCCACTGCAACCCGCGCATTAGCCAGCGCATCAAGGATCAGGTCGATCAACTGGAGCATGTGATCCTTGCCGGTTTCAGCCATCAGCCGGTGATCGAACTGTCCGAACGCCTGGTCAAAATGACGCCAGCAGGTCTGACCCGCTGTTTCTACGCCGACAACGGTTCGTCGTGCATCGAAGTCGCGTTGAAAATGAGCTTTCACTACTGGCTCAACCGTGAGCAGCCGAACAAAAAACGCTTCGTCACCCTGACCAACAGCTACCACGGCGAAACCATGGCGGCGATGGCAGTGGGTGATGTGCCGCTATTTACCGAGACTTACAAGGCGCTGTTGCTGGACACCATCAAGGTGCCGAGTCCCGACTGCTACCTGCGCCCTGAAGGGGTGAGCTGGGAAGCCCATTCGCGCACCATGTTTCTGGCCATGGAGCAGACCCTGGCTGAGCATCACGATACGGTTGCGGCGGTGATCGTCGAGCCGTTGATCCAGGGCGCAGGGGGCATGCGCATGTACCACCCGGTGTACCTCACGCTGCTGCGCGAAGCGTGTGACCGCTACGGCGTGCACCTGATCCTCGATGAAATCGCCGTGGGCTTTGGCCGTACCGGGACCATGTTTGCCTGTGAACAGGCAGGTATTACCCCGGACTTCCTGTGCCTGTCCAAGGCGCTGACCGGTGGCTATTTGCCCTTGGCGGCTTGCATGACCACAGACGAGGTGTACAGCGCGTTCTACGACGACTACCCGACCTTGCGCGCCTTCCTGCACTCCCATAGCTACACGGGCAACCCGCTGGCCTGTGCGGCGGCATTGGCAACGTTGGATATTTTCGAAGAAGACAACGTGATCGAGAACAACAAGGCCTTGGCCCAGCGTATGGCCAGTTCGACGGCCCATCTGGCTGACCACGCCCATGTCTCGGAAGTGCGTCAAACCGGTATGGTTCTGGCCATTGAAATGGTTCAGGACAAAGCCAGCAAAACCGCTTACCCGTGGCAGGAACGGCGTGGCCTGAAAGTCTTCCAGCATGCCCTGGAACGTGGCGCGCTGTTGCGTCCGCTGGGCAGCGTGGTGTATTTCTTGCCGCCTTACGTGATTACCCCCGAGCAGATCGACTTTCTGGCTGAAGTGGCCAGTGAAGGGATCGATATCGCGACCCGCAGCGACATCAGCGTGGCCGTGCCGGCGAACTTTCATCCGGACTTCCGCGACCCGGGCTAAACACAACATCACCCTTACTGAGGGTGCGGGCTTGCTCGCGATGGCATCAACACGGTTTAACACACAGACCGCGTCGACTGCATCGCGAGCAAGCCCGCTCCCACAGGAGGAACATTTTTTCTAGAGAACCCATATGAGATTGTCCCGCTTTTTTATCGACGCTCCCTTGAGCCTTGGTGAACACGAATTGCCTGAGGCCCAGGCGCATTACATTGGCCGCGTGCTGCGCATGGCCGAGGGCGATGCCCTGCAAGTGTTCGACGGCTCGGGTCAGGAGTTTCTGGGGCGCTTGCTGGAAGTTGGCAAAAAACGCGTGCGCGTGCTCCTCGATGAAACCTTCGCCGGGCAAGTTGAATCGCCATTGGCCATTCACCTCGGTCAGGGCCTGTCCCGTGGCGAGCGCATGGACTGGGCAATTCAAAAGGCCACCGAACTGGGGGTGACCGAGATCACCCCGATCATGAGCGAGCGCTGCGAAGTGCGGCTCAAGGACGAGCGCGCCGACAAGCGCCTGGCCCATTGGCGGCAAGTGGCGATCAGCGCCTGTGAACAGTGCGGCCGTTCGCGGGTGCCCGTTATCCATCCGCCAGTGTTGCTTAGTGACTGGATCAAAACCACCGAGGCCGACCTCAAGCTGGTTTTGCACCCGGTATCAGAACCGCTGGCCAGTCACGCCAAACCTGCGCGTCTGGCGTTTTTGATCGGCCCTGAAGGCGGCCTGACCGACAACGAAATCGATCTGGCCCAAGCCGCTGGCTATCAGCCTGCACGCCTTGGCCCACGGGTACTGCGCACAGAGACCGCGCCGGTTGTGGCCCTGGCCGTGGCCCAGCAGTTGTGGGGCGATTTCTAAAGCCCACAGGGATGTGATGTATTTGTTATGTCATCGCCGCAAAGTTCATCCGGAACTGCTGCGGCGATACCCCCAGCCGACGTATAAACACGCTGCGCATATGGTGTGCATCGCGAAAGCCACATTCGTAAGCCACGGTCTTGAGCGCCAGCCCGGGGTTTTCGAGCAGGGCGCGGGCTGCATCTACCCGGGCACCTTCAACGAACTGTGCCGGGGTAACTGCGGCCTCACGGGCAAACACCCGTGAGAAATTGCGCGGGCTCATCAGCGCCGCTTGCGCCAGTTCAGCAATGGTCAAATCCCCGCGCAGATTCTCCAGCACATGGCGCTGTACGGCGGCCACCGGTGAGTCAGGGTGCGTGGCCTGGGTCAAAAACGGGCTGAACTGTGACTGCCCGCCCGAACGCTGAGTAAACACCACCAGCCGCCTGGCCACATTCAGCGCCACTTGCGGGCCGTGATCCTGGCTCAGCACATACAACGACAGATCAATCCCCGCCGTCACCCCGGCCGACGTGAATAGATTGCCATCTTGCACATACAGGCGATCGGCCTCCAGGGTCGCACTGGGGCAAAGGCGGGCGAGGGCGGCCACGTCACTCCAGTGGGTGGTCACGCGCCGACCATCGAGCAGCCCGGCGCGGGCGAGCATCAGCGCGCCATTGCAGATCGAACCGAAGCGTCGTGATTTTCGGCATATGCCTCGCAGCCATGCATAAAAGCCGGGGCCGAAATCCTGATCGGGCAACCCCGGGCCGCCTGCGCACAGCACCAGGTCATAAGGGCTTTTGGCCTGCCTGAAATGGCGGTGGGCCTGAATCGACAAACCGTTCGAGCACGCCAGCAAACCCTGTTCCAGGCCCAGCACCTCAAGCTGATAGCGTTCGCCCGGAGGCAGAAAGGCATTGGCCTCGGCGAATACATCCATAGGCCCAGTCACATCCAGGGACTGCACGCCGGAGAAAACAATTAAGGCTACGGTCAGAGTCATCAGGGGTGGCCGTTAGGTGTGTGTCAGATGAAATACCGCACTCCCTCCCTGTGGGCAAGCCTGCACAGGGTCATGGCTGGTATTGGTATTTGATTGGCACGAATCGCCCTGGCATGTCGATTGTTGCCAATGTTGTTCGGGCACAGACTTGATTCCACGGCGCCATCCCGGCGCTTGATCGAGGAGTTCGCCATGAATCAGACCATCGCAGGCATCGTCATCCCGGACAGCGCCTTGGCCAAAGCCACCACTGAATACATCCGCGACGTTGAGTCCGACTTGCTCTACAACCACTCGCGGCGGGTGTTTCTATTTGGTGCCCTGAGCGGTCAGCGCAAGCAACTGGCCTACGACCCGGAGCTGCTTTATGTGGGAGCGATGTTTCACGATCTGGGCCTGGTAGAAGGCCATCGCAGTGACAACGAGCGCTTTGAAGTCGACAGCGCCAACAGCGCCAAAGCCTTTATGAAACCCTTCGGCCTGAGCGACGACGATGTGGAGCAGGTGTGGTTGTCCATCGCCCTGCATACCACCCCTGGCGTGCCGCAACATCTGCGCCCGAACGTTGCGCTGGTCACGGCCGGGGTAGAAATGGACGTGCTGGGTATCGATTACGCGATATTCCCCATAGAACAGCGCGAAGCCGTGGTGCATGCCCACCCCCGTGGCGAAGGCTTCAAGGAATGCATCCTGTGTGCCTTTGCCAACGGCTTCAAACATCGCCCCGATACCACATTCGGCACGGTTAACGCCGATGTGCTGGTGGATGTGGACCCGAGCTTCAAACCGATGAATTTTGTCGAGATCATTCGTAAGTCGCCTTGGGTATCTTGAGGCAGACTGAAATCCCTGTAGCAGCTGCCGAACGCAGCCTCGTTCCTTCGGCAGCTGCTACAGGGGGATGGATATTTTCGTCAAATTTACTCCACCGGATCACTCACCGGCGAAGCGATGATTTTCTTCAGCTCGGCGGTCATCGGAAACTCCAGATTCAGGCCATTGGGCGGGATCGGTTGTTCGAACCAGCGCTGGTAGATGCTGGTGATTTCCCCGGACTGGTACAGCTCAGCCAGGGTCTTGTTGACCACGGCAAGGAATTGCGGGTCGCCCTTGCGCACCATGCAGCTGTAGATTTCCCGCGACTGCTCGTCCCCCACCACCACCCATTTATGCGGATCGCGGGCTTTGGCCCGTTCACCGTAGAGCAGCGCGTCATCCATGTAAAAGGCCACGGCGCGACCGGTTTCGAGCATTTTGAACGCTTCGCCGTGGTCTTTGGCGCTGATCACGTTCATGCCCATCTTGTGGTCGCTACTGTAGCTTTTGATAAAGCGCTCATTGGTGGTGCCAGCGGTGGTCACTACGTTTTTCTCGCGTAAATCATCGAAGCCCTGGATGCCGCTGTCCTTGGCGGTCAGCAGTTGGCCTTTGACATAAATAAACCCGTACGAAAACGCTACCTGCTTCTGCCGCTCTGCCGTTACCCCGGTCGATCCGCATTCAAGGTCGACAGTACCGTTCTGTACAAGCGGGATGCGGGTTTGCGAGGTCACTAGGTTGTATTTGACCTTCAGCGGTTTGTTGCCCACTTGCTGCTGGATATGCTCGACAATCTTGTTGGCCAGCTCCACCGAATAGCCCATTGGCTTGCCGCTGTTGTCGCCGACATACGAAAACGGCACCGACGCATCGCGATAACCCAGGGTAATACTCCCGGAGTCGGCGATTTTCTTGAGCGTGCCCTGCAGTGGGGCCTCATTGGCTTGCACGTTATGGCTGATCAACAGGCCCAGGGTGCAACTGATCAAGGTGAGTTTTTTCATTTTGTTTTTTCCCCTAAAACAGGTTAGTGACGTACTGCAATCACGCTGATTTCCACCAGCACCTGCGGCCGCGCCAGTTCGGCTTGCAGCGTGGTACGGGTGGGCGCTTTGCCTGCTGACAGCCAGGCGGACCACACGGCATTCATGGCCGCAAAATCGCGTTGAATGTTCTGCAGGTAAATCGTGGCGTTAACAATGTGATCCTTGTCGCTGCCAGTCTCGGCCAGCAGCGCGTCGATCTTGCTCAACACCTCTTGGGTCTGCGCGGTAATGTCTTCGCTTTGCGTGGGAACTTGTCCGGACAGAAACACCAGCGCCTCAAAGGTCGCGGCAGCGCTCAAACGGTCATTGCTGTTGATGCGGTGAATCGTCATCGAGCTTTCCTTGTGGTGGGGGCGGCGCACTCAAGCCGCCAGACCTTGCATATCAATGGAGGTTTTACGCTGGGCAATCAGCTCGCTGAGCAGGCGCCCGCTGCCGCAGGCCAGGGTGAAGCCCAGCGCGCCGTGGCCCAGGTTGAGCCATAGGTTGCGATAGCTGCTGGCGCCAAGGATGGGTACGCCACTGGGCGTAGCAGGGCGCATGCCAGCCCACTCGGTGGCGTCGTCATAGTTGCCCGCATCCGGGAAGGTGCTGCTGGCCAGCTGGCGCATTTGCGCAAGGCGCTTGGGGTCCGGGGCGGGGTCGAAACCGACAATGTCGACCATCGCGGCAATGCGCAGTTGTTCACCAATACGGGCGTAAACAACCTTGCGGTCGTAGTCGGTGATGCTCACTTGTGGTGCCTTTTGCGGGTCGCGCAGGGCCAGGGTGAGGCTGTAACCCTTGAGCGGGTACAGTGGCAGGTTCAGCCCCGGCAGGCGCAGGGCCGGGCTGTTGTGGCCCGCGGCGAGTACCAGTTGATCGACGGCCAGTACCTCGTCGCCCATTTCCACTGCCTGTACCGCACCATTGGCATGACGAATGCGGGTGACGGTTTTCCCCAGCATAAAGGTGCAGCGGCCGCTGGCTTGCAAGCGGGCGACCAGTTGCTGGCAGAACGCGTGACAGTCGCCGACTTCTTCGCTGGGGGTGTAGATGCCGCCGATAAAGGCCGAGCCCTGCAGCCCGGGCTCCAGGCTGACGCACTCGCTGGCAGTCAGCGCCTGTTGAAATGAACTGTGGATAACTTTTTTGCGCGCCTTGTCGAAGTTGGCGCGCTCACGGAACGCCACCAGTTTGCCGTTGCGCTGCCAGGCGAAGCCATCCAGCTGATCTTCTTCGCGCCATTGCTGCAAGGTGGCCTGGCTGAGCAAGGCCAGACGCAGCAGATGCGCGCCATTGCGCTGATTTACCGAACCCCGGCATGCGCCGATAAACGACGCCAGCCAGCGCCATTGCGCCGGGTCCATGCGTGGTCGCAGCTTGAGCGGCGAGTCACCGCGCAGCATCCAGCCCATCGCCTGCCAGGGCACCCCCGCATCAGCCAGCGGTGCAACATAGCGGTAGGAAAGCTGGCCGCCATTGGCGAAGCTGGTCTGGCTGCCCAGAGTTGGCTGAGCTTCGATCACGCTCACTTCAAAGCCGTCGCGCACCAGCGCATACGCTGTGGCCAGCCCAATAACGCCCCCGCCGATGATGCAAACTCGCTGTGTCATGTCAGTCCTTGGCCCGCTATTGAACGGGCTTCAGGTTAGGGGCAGGTGACAGTCGGCGAACAATGAATAAAGATGGCTCTCCCATAAACAAAGGTTATGGACTGCTGCCATGCGCTTGCGTCATATCGAAGTGTTCCAGGCGATTCGCCAAACCGGTTCTGTCAGTGCGGCTGCGCAGTTGCTGCATGTCTCGCAGCCTGCGGTGAGCAAGGTGTTGCAACACGCTGAGCAGCGCTTGGGCTTCCCGTTGTTTCTGCGGGTACGCGGTAAATTGCAGCCCACCCCCGAAGCGCTGTTGCTGGAGCGCGAAGTCGACAAGGTGACCGAGAGCCTGCAAGGCGTGCAGCGTTTGGCGCAAAGCCTGCGGCGCACGCCGGGGCATCGTTTGCGGATTGGCAGTACGCCTGCGTTGGCACTCGCGCTACTGCCACCGGTGATCAGCGAGTGGAAGCGCCGATATCCTGAGATCAACTGTGAACTGGCCAGTGCTCATACCCGTGAGCTGATCCAGAACCTGTTGATGCGCGAACTGGACGTGGCTCTGACCTTCAAGCTGCCCGAGCATCCAGGGCTCAAGGCCCAGGCGTTGGCCCACGGTGTGCTGGTAGCGCTGGCACCGCGCGGGTTCTGGCCGGATGCAAGTGAGGGCATGCCGCTGGCGCTGGATGAGTTGGCAGATGCGCCTTTGATCGGGCTGAGCAGTGTGGACCCTCTGTTTGCGCGGCTGGACAATTACCTGCAAGCGGTAGAGCCACCGCCCCGTATCAGCATTGCGGTACAGACCTATTCGCTGGCGCGGGCGATGGTGGAGGCGGGTGCAGGGTTGGCGGTGATTGATCCGTTTACGGCGTTGGGGGCTTCGCGGGAGAGTACTGTGATCCGGCCATTGACACCGGCGCTGCCGATTACGCTGTATGCGCTGACCCGGGCCGATGAAGCCCCGGCGCATATGCTCGAAGGGTTGCTGCAACTGTGCGCCGAGCGGGCTGGCGAGCAGTTGCAGCGGTTGGCGGGCTAATCACAAGTATCAAGAATGTGGGAGCGGGCTTGCTCGCGATGCAGGCAGCGCGGTTTGTCTGATACACCGCGTTGATGCAATCGCGAGCAAGCCCGCTCCGACAGGGGGAGGGCGGTGGGTTATTTGGGCAATGCGTACACCACCACCTGATCACCCACCTGGTCTTTCATGATCGAGTTGCCGCCCGCGACAAACGCCACATATTGCCGGCCCTTGTATTCATAAACGGCAGGGTTGGCCACGGCAGGTGCCATGACGATGTCCGACCACAGCTCCTTGCCGTCATCCAGGGCGTAAGCGCGTACCTTGGCATCCATCGAGGCACCGATAAATACCACGCCACCTGCAGTCACCGCAGGGCCGCCAATGGTCGGTGAGCCCATGTCCTCAGGCATGTACCAGCCCCACTGCTGCACCGCACCCATTGGCCGACGCCATTTCACGTCACCGCTGCGCATGTCGATCGCCACGATTTCACCGAAAGGCGGTGCCCAGCACGGCATGCCGGCCCAGTTCTGGGCATTGAGCAAGCTCATCCCGTACGGTGCGCCGATCTGCGGATAGAAGCCGTTTTCGTTGCCCGCGGTTTTCGGCTGTTTGTCGTAGGACGCGCGATCCCACAGCTTGATCATCTGCACGATATGCGAGGTGTTGACGATGGCGACCTGGCTGACCGGGTCAAACGCGACACCGCCCCATTGCACGCCACCCGCACTGTCCGGGTAGGCCAGTACGCCGTTGCCCTTGGTGCTGGGCGGCGAGTACATACCGTTGTATTCCAGGCCGTCCCACATTTTCGTGCACTGACCAAAACCGACGATATCGGCGATTTTCCAGATGGCCGGTTTTTTCGACTGATCCATCAACGGTGCAGGCTTGGTCGGGAAAGGCTGGGTTGGCGAGTAAACTTCGCCGGGGATATCGCCCTGTGGCACCGGGCGTTCTTCGATCGGCCACACGTCTTCACCGGTGCGGCGGTCAACGGTGAACAAGAAACCCATCTTGGTCGCTTGCACCAAGGCGGCTACCGGCTTGCCGTTGACGGTGATGTCCATCAGCGTCGGTGCCGAGTTGATATCGTAATCCCACAAGTCGTGGTGAACCCACTGACGGGACCAGACGACTTTGCCGGTGTTGATATCCAGTGCGGTGGTCGAAGTGCCCAGCGGAATCGGTTTGGTGCGGTTGCCGCCCCAGTAGTTGGGCGAAGGCGAGGACACGGGGATATACAGCAAGCCCAGCGCCGGGTCGTAGGACATGGCCGTCCAGATATTGGCAGTCCCCGTTTTGCCTGCTTCTTCATCGGGAATCGGCTTGAATTCCCATTCCAGCTCGCCGGTGCGGGCATTGAGGGCGAACAGCGAGCCTGGTGATTCGACTTCATACTCCCAGTCTTTACCGGCCCAGCCGACGATCAGCCTGTCACCGATAACGGTGGGCGGTTGCAGCTGTGACAGCGGCCATTTGGCGTTGACCTTGTTCCATTGGTTGACGTCCACCACACCGTTTTTGCCGAAGCCTTCGCATGGCTTGCCGGTGTCGGCATCTACGGCATACAGCTGCGCGGTCATGTTGCCCAGATAGACCATCTTCTGACAGGCCACGCCCTGCTGCGGGGCTTTCTCCTGCCAGTAGGCCACGCCCCGTGATTTCAGCGCGGGCTGGGTTTCGGCCACCAGTTTCGACTTGGTGTCGTAGGTCCACTTTTCTTTGCCGGACTCGGGGTCGAGGGCAATGATGCGGTAAAAAGGCGTGCCGACGTACAGCGTGTCATTGGCAAAAATCGGCGTGGCGGACCACACAGACGGCGGGATCTTGCCGGTGCCGGTAGACATGTCGCCGGTGAAGTACTGCCAGACCTTGGTCAGTTTGCCGACGTTGTCCTTGTTGATTTGGGTCAGGGGCGAGTACTTCTGCGCGCTCAGTTGCCCGTGGAAACTGTCCCACTCCTTGCCGCTGGGAATCGGCAGCTTGGCGTCTTCGGCAGAGATGCTGGACGGTGCCAGCAACGGTGGCGGGACGCTGTAGGTGTCGGCCTGAGCGTTGGACACGCCAGCCAGCAAGCACAGCGCCGGAGCTGCGATTAAATGCTTTTTGATCCCGTTCATATCGCGCTCCTGGATGGCTTGGCGCCAAAGGTTTCAATCACAACACCCACGGCGTAGATCACCAGCACAGCCACTGTCCACCAACCGTGCAGCAGGCTGGCGGCGAAGATTGTCCCTATCGCTCCGACCCAGGCCAAAAACACGACGAAGCTGCGCAGGCCTCCTGCCCTGGTCTGAACCAGCAGTACGCCCAAAATAAACAGAACCAATTCGGCAAGCATCGTGGTCATTGCGCCCCCGGAGTCCGTTACGCCAGAGAGTGGCGTAAAGAATCGCCAGGCCGTGATGGCCAGGGCGACCAGCGCCGCAATGATCATGATCTTGGCACCCAGATGGCGCCTGGGCGGTGCATAAGCAGCAGAAGTACTCATCCCTTTCTCCTTTGCGTGTCATGCCTTCGGGCATCAGGAGGGTGAGTGTAGCCAAGGGTAGAGAAAAGACAGGGAAGAGGTGCTGACAGAAACCTGTAGTCGCTGCCGAGGCACGAAGGCTGCGATCGCAGTGGCGTACCACCCCCGATCGCAGCCTTCGTACCTCGTCAGCGACTACAGCAATAGCAGGCGCGGACTAATGCGCGTGATCGGCCTCAACCGGCGTATCTTTGGTCACATGCTTGACCAGTTTGCCAATGGTCAAACCCTGGAACAGGATCGAAGACAGCACCACGATATAGGTGATACTCAAAATCAGGTCGCGCTCCGGGCCCAGCGGCAAGGCCAGTGCCAGTGCCACCGAAACCCCGCCGCGCAGGCCGCCCCAGGTGAGGATGCGGATGGTGCCGCGAGGCACGGTACGCCAGCGGCGCAGCAGCACAATGGCCGGGGCCACGGTCAGCAGGCGCGACAGCAAGATGGCCACCGCCAGAACGCTGGCTGCCAGCAAATGCAGCCATGAGAATGGCAGCAGCAACAGTTCCATACCAATCAGCGCAAACAGCAGGGCGTTGAGCATGTCATCGAGCAACTCCCAAAAACCGTCCATATAACGGCGGGTCATCTCGTTCATGGCCTTGTTGCGGCCCAGGTTGCCGATGATCAGACCGGCCACCACCATCGCAATCGGCGCCGACACATGCAGCTCACTGGCCATGGCCGAGCCGCCGATCACCAGTGCCAGGGTCAGCATCACTTCGATCTGGTATTGCTCGATGCTTTTGATCATCCGGTACACCAGGTAACCGATCAAACCACCGAACACCACGCCGCCGATGGCTTCGTGCACAAACAGCATCGCCGTGGCACTCAAGCTCGGGGTTTCACCCAGTTGCACGATGCCCAGCAATACGGTGAACACCACAACGGCGGTGCCGTCGTTGAACAGGCTCTCGCCCACAATGGTGGTCTTCAGCGGCTTGGAGGCGTTGGCGGTACGCAGCACACCCAGCACGGCAATCGGGTCGGTGGGGGAAATCAGGGCGCCGAACAGCAGGCAGTAGAGGAAGCTGATATGCCAGCCGAACAGGCCGAAAATCCAGTACGCCAGGCTGCCGATCACAGTGGTGGCGATCAACACGCCAACGGTGGCTAGCAGGCCGATGGGCCAACGGTAGCTGCGCACGTCGCTGAAGTTTACGTGCAAGGCACCGGCAAACAGCAGGAACGACAGCATCCAGTTCATCAGCAGGTCGCCGAAGTCGATCTGGCCGATCAGCTGTTCCACGCGGTCTTCAAGGCCAGGGTAGCCAAGAAAGCTCAAGCCTTGCAGCAACAGGGAAAACATCAGGGCAGTGACCATCACGCCAATCGTCGGCGGCAGGCCGATAAAGCGGAAGTTCACGTAAGTCAGTAGTGAGGTCAGGCAGATAAACGCAGCAACAAGCTCAAGCATCCGGGATCCTGTGGTGGCGAGAGTGAATGGAAGCCCGATCGGTTCGGGCACTATTTGGATGCAAATGCGGACGTCAGGGGCACATCCCGAGGGTGTGGCAAACGGACGCGAAGTAACAGGTCATTGACCACATACACGCACTGAGGTTGCATGGCGGGGCCTGGCAGTGATCGCAGGCTGATAACAACAAGGAGTCTGCGGTGCTGGCAACGGCGTTGGTGTTGGTCGCGGCTGTGTTGCACGCGATCTGGAATACTCTGATCAAGTTCAGCGGTGAGCGTTTGCTGGTCATCGCCTGCATGGATACGGTGGCGCTGGTGGTGGTGGCCGCGCTGGTGGGCTTTGTGTCGTGGCCGCCGGCGGAAATCTGGCCGTGGATACTGGCGTCTGTGCTCTTCGAGTTGGTCTATCGGGTGCTGTTGATCCGCGCTTATCGGGTGGGGGACCTGGGCTTGGTGTATCCGCTGATGCGCGGGCTCTCGCCGCTGGTGGTGCTGGCGCTGACCCTGACCTTTGCTGGCGAAGTGCTGACGGGTCAGCAGATCATCGGCATTTTGCTGATCCCCTGCGGCATGGCCTGCCTGCTGTGGCAGGGCGGCGGCGGTGATCGTCTGCCCTGGTCAATGTTGCCGGTGGTGGCGCTGATCGGCTTGTGTATCGGTTGCTATACCTTCATCGATGGTCAGGCTATCCGGCGCTGGTCACACCCGCTGGATTATCTGGTATGGGTCACGTTGCTCAGTGCCTGGCCGTTCCCGTTGCTGGCGATTACCCGCAAGCGGGCCGCGTTTGCGCTGTTCTGGCGTACACAATGGCGGTTGGGAGTAGCTGTGGGGGTTTGCGTGCTGGCCAGTTATGCGCTGGTGCTGTGGGCCATGCAGCTGGGCTCGATTGCCGAGGCGGCGGCGCTGCGCGAAGTCAGTGTGATCCTGGTGGTGCTGTTTGGTATGCGTTACCTCAAAGAACCTTTTGGCGGGCCGAGGCTCTTAGCTTGTGGGCTGGTGCTGATCGGCATGCTCGTGATGAAACTCTAAAAAGGAAATTCCAATGACGGTTGCCTTCTGGTGTGTACTGATTGCCTTCTGCCTGACCTACGTATGTACCGCCTTTGCCAAGTTCAGCGACGGCAAGTTCGGGCCTAAACAGAACCATGATCCGCGTACGTTTCTCGACGGCCTGCAAGGGTTTGCCAAGCGTGCCCACAGTGCCCAGCTCAACAGCTTTGAAGTGACCCCGATGTTTGCTGCGGCAGTTATCATTGCCGATATCGTGGGCAACGCCCAGCCGGTGACCATCGATGTGCTGGCGGTGCTGTTTGTTACCAGCCGCATGCTCTACATCATCTGCTACCTGGCCGACTGGGCGCTGCTGCGTTCCATCGTGTGGTTTATCGGCTTGGGGCTGGTGGTGAGTTTCTTTTTTGTGTCGATGTAACGCACAACCTGTAGTAGCTGGCGAAGGAACGAGGCTGCGTTCGATTGCGAAGCAATCGTAAAATCTGGGTGCGCGGTTTAACCGATAGGCAGCAAGTACAGGTTTTACGAAGGCTGCGCCGCCGGACGCAGCCTTCGGCAGCTGCTACAAAGGGTTGGCCTCTAAAGCTTTACTGCGGCAGCGCCGCCCCTTTAGGCCACAGCAGCCAGATATTGCCCTTCTGTTTCATATCGCCCGCAATAGCCCCTGCTTCAGGGCCGGTGCCGACAAAGAAGTCTGCCCGCACTTCACCAGCAATGGCGCCGCCGGTGTCCTGGGCCGCTACCGGGCGCACGATGGGTTGGCCATCGGCCTGGGTGGTCGACAGCCACAACAGGCTGCCCAGCGGAATGACCTTGCGGTCCACCGCCACGCTGTAACCGGCCGTTAGCGGCACGTTCAGCGAGCCACGTGGGCCTTCGTTGCTGTCAGGGTTCTGGGTGAAGAACACGTAGCTCGGGTTGCTGGCCAGCATCTCGTGGACGCGCTGCGGGTTGGCCATCGCCCAGGCGTGAATGGTACCCATGGTCACATTTTGTTTTTTCAGCTCGCCCTGCTCGACCAGCCAGCGGCCAATCGGTTTGTACGGGTGGCCGTTCTGGTCGGCGTAGCCAATGCGCAACTGGCGGCCATTGTCGAGCTGGACCCGGCCCGAGCCCTGGATTTGCAGGAATTGCAGGTCCATCGGATCGGTCAGCCACGCCAGTACCGGTGCATTCAGGCCTTTACTGTTGATGGTTTCTGCAGTGTCGTAAGGCTTGAGTACGCGGCCTTCAAGGCGTCCGCGCAGGCGCTTGCCCTTGAGCTCGGGGTAGATGCTGTCCAGGTTGACCACGATCAGATCGGACGGCACACCGTAGATCGGTACATTGGCGGCCTGGGTCGGCTTGAGACTGCCCGGGTACACCGGCTCGTAGTAACCGGTGATCAGGCCGTCACTGCTGCCTTCGGCTGAACGCAGGCTGTACACGTCGAGGTGGCTTTGCAGGAAGTTGCTGATCTCGGCCACGCTCGGGCTGGCAGGCAAGGCGGCTGCATCGCTGCAGACGCTGCCCCAGTTGGGGTCGGTCTTGAGCCGGGTGCAGGCGCTGCGCCATGAGGCAAAACCGCTTTGCAGGTCGTTGCCGGTGACCTCAGGCAACGCACTCCACCCGGCCTTGCTGTAGGTGGTGTGGGGCTCGGGCTTGGTGCTGTCCTTGTCGGTGCCGTTGCATCCGGCCAGCAACATGACAACGGGCAAGGCCCAGGCCAGAGGCTTGAAAAATGTACTCATCAGCGAGGTTCCTTCGAGGTTTGCCGAGGTCGGATGACCGCCAGGCAATCCTTATATTCAATAGGGGTATTGGTCTTTGCAGGTGACGCGAGGATACTGGCGACCGATTTCCGTGACCTGAAGCCACCATGACTCTTAAACGATTGACTGTTGTACTGCTGGCCTGCCTGACGCTGACGGCGTGTGGCGGGGTTGATCCCGATTCGCCGTTGGGCCAGCGTAAAGCGATTTTCAAACAAATGCTAAAGACCAGCGAAGACCTGGGCGGCATGCTGCGTGGCCGCATTCCTTTCGATGGCCCGCGTTTTACCGAGGGTGCAATCAAGCTTGATGCTTTGGCTCACGAGCCTTGGAAGCATTTCCCTCAAGTTAAAGAGAGCGATCAAACCAGCGCTACTGATGATGTCTGGCAGAAGCAGGCACGTTTTCAGGAGCTGGCGCGCCAGTTGGAAGCCGCTACCGGTGAGCTGGTTATCGCCAGCCAGGTGCAGCCCTACAAAGCCAGCAACCTGACGCCTGCGGTGCAGAAAGTCGAAGACACCTGCAGTGCTTGCCACAAAGAATTCAGGAATCACTGATTAAAGGTGAGCCGGTGCCCGCCTTCTGTGGGAGCGGGCTTGCTCGCGATAAATACGACTCGGTATTTCTGAAACACCGAGGTGCTGCCATCGCGAGCGAGCCCGCTCCCACACAGGAGGCGTGTGCCGCGAGACTTACTTGTCCAGCTGATTCAGTGCTTCCTGCAGCTCTTTGCGCGATTCCGCCAGCTTGTTTTTGCGCTTGTCGATTTTTTCCGGGTCGCCTTTCTTCATCGCCTTGTCCAGATCTGCCTGGCGCTTGCTGACTTCGTGCTTGGCTTCCAGCACCTTGTTTTCGCGTTCCTTGCGCAAGCCGGCGTCGGTGCAGTGGGCTGTCACTTCGCTCAGGGCTTTTTCCAGGCCAGCAACCTGGTTGCTGTTGCCGTGGGCACGGGCCTGCTCAAGTTGCAGGGTGATGGCTTGCTTCTTGGCAGCGCAACCGGTCAGTTCCGGCGCGGTATCAGCGGCCATCAGCGGGGCAGCCAGCAGGCCGCAAACAGTAAACAGGGCGAGCGGTGAAAGTAATTTCATAAATGGCTCCATGACAAAAGATGACAATTAAATAAGGTTTAAAAAACGCTACGCAAGCGCGTTTCGGCGGATCGAAACCGTGGATGTTAGCAGTATCCGCACGCAAGCAATCCGCCGAGCGTTGCCCGCCAACAGCAAAAAGCCCCGAACAGTCGCCTGTCCGGGGCTTTTGGTGCAGCAGGTTTTACTTACAAACCTGCAGCAGCGCGCAGATCTTCAGCGCGGTCGGTACGCTCCCACGTAAACGTGGTGAAGGTATCGTCGCCAACTGTCTTGGTCTGCGGCGTGCGGCCGAAGTGGCCGTAGGCTGCAGTTTCCTGGTACATCGGGTGCAGCAGATCCAGCATGGTGGTGATGGCATATGGACGCAGGTCGAATATGTCACGTACCAGCTTGATGATTTTGTCGTCGGAGATCTTGCCGGTGCCGAAGGTGTTCAGCGAAATCGAAGTCGGTTGCGCGACGCCGATAGCGTAGGAAACCTGGATCTCGCAACGATCAGCCAAACCAGCAGCCACGATGTTCTTGGCTACATAACGGCCAGCGTAGGCCGCCGAACGGTCAACCTTGGATGGATCTTTACCCGAGAACGCGCCGCCGCCGTGACGGGCCATGCCGCCGTAGGTGTCAACGATGATCTTGCGACCGGTCAGGCCGCAGTCGCCCACCGGACCACCGATGATGAACTGACCAGTAGGGTTGATGTGGAACTGGGTGTCTTTGTGCAGCAGCTCGGCTGGCAGCACGTGCTTGACGATCAGCTCCATCACGCCTTCGCGCAGGTCTTTGTACGACACTTCAGGGTTGTGCTGGGTCGACAGCACGATGGCGTCGATGGCGACCACCTTGCCGCCTTCGTAGCGGCAAGTCACCTGGGACTTGGCGTCCGGGCGCAGCCAAGGCAACAGGCCGGATTTGCGGGCTTCGGCCTGGCGCTGTACCAACTGGTGCGAGAAGGTGATCGGTGCTGGCATCAGCACGTCGGTTTCGTTGCTGGCGTAGCCGAACATCAGGCCCTGGTCGCCGGCGCCCTGATCTTC
>Ga0302347_1002561_pt1 | contig 18065 bp, 22 predicted proteins | sample PhyWR1_FD_202178 | JGI IMG/M metagenome (GOLD analysis project Ga0302347, IMG submission 202178) | Leaf surface microbial communities from wheat plants in UC Gill Tract Community Farm, Albany, California, United States - DLSL W.R1 (v2)... | ecosystem: Host-associated > Plants > Phyllosphere >...
GCTTCCATGAAACAGGCTGTTATGATGCGCGCCGTTGGAGAGATGCCAGAGTGGCCGAATGGGACGGATTCGAAATCCGTTGTACCTTCACCGGTACCTAGGGTTCGAATCCCTATCTCTCCGCCATTATTGAATAAGACTAAGCCCGTGTAATCGTTAAAGATTACAGGGGCTTTTTCGTTTCTGTCATATTGTTTAGGGCATTTTTAGGGCAGAAACCTTTCCCTGTATACCGCTCTAGTCCGCTCTAAACCCCAACATTTTCGACACGATACCCGCCATGCTCTTGGTGTCCTTCGGTATCCATCTCCCGTAGTGCTTTCTCACCATTGTTGTATCCGCGTGTCCGAGTTGACGGGCTACCCATTCGACCGGGACATAGCTCGACAGCATCTGGCTGGCAAAAGTGTGGCGGCATTGGTTGGCACCTCGGTGACGAACCTCTGCTTTTTTCAGATGGGCGGTGAACCAGTTGCTCAGCGTTTTGCCGTTCCAGAGTAAACCGCTGGTCGAGCTGCGGAAAAGGAACCTGACCTTCATCTTCTTGGACGTGATGTTGTCGCGCTGGATAACGGTGATCTCCTCGGTTACCGCGTCATTGGCGGCGGCAACTATCTCCCGCATCAGTGCGAGGGCAGGGTCTATAAGCTCGATGACTCGGACCCTGGAGCGCTCTTTGGGTACTTTGAACTCGCCTACAACCAATGCGCGGCGGACGTGCACCAGGCCGGCATCAAGATCTACGTCTTCAACGGCAAGCCCGATGAGTTCGGAAAGGGACATCCCGGCCCAGCAGTTGAACTCAATCATCCGGGTATCGGGCCTGCGGTCGGGGTCTGTTTTGCCGATCAATTCGATCTCGGTCCGACTGAAGGGGTCGGCATGCTCAAGGTCCATGTCCGATCCGACGTTACTGATCCTGTCGAGTGGGTTGGCCTTCAGGATGCCGTCGCCGAAGGCGTCCGCCCACACCCCACGAACGATGGTGAAGATGTCGTTTACTGTCTTCGGGGCCAGACCCTGCTTGAGGAGTTGTGCTTGAAACAACTCAATGTCGCTTTTGCTGATGTCGACAATTCGACGCTTGCCGAACTTCTTTTCTACGTGAACCGCCTTGCTCACATAGTTGATGACGGTACTCGACGCTTTCAACGCGCGCTGCACCTCCAGCCAGCGCTCAATGCCTTCCTTTACAGTGCGCTTGAGCGAAGGGCCGCCGGTTCCAGTGAACATGGCGGCCCTTGGCGAGTTAGGAAAGTGGGCCGCATAGTCGAAGCGACCCTCTTTGATTTCCGCGAGAATGGTGCGCCGCTTGTTGTCGGCATAGGCGATCGCAGCCTTGTTTACTTTCGAGATCCCTTCTAGGGGTTCCCGGCACCGTTGGCCGTTGAAGATGAACCAGATACGTAGCTGCTTGCCGTTCATCTCAACGCCTGTCGGCATCTTGTCGATCATGGCTGCCCTTCCATCCAGCGCTCGATAGCTGCGCGGTTGTAGACGATTACGTTGGCCGGGTCATAACGCCAGTGTTTTCCTTCGAGCCACAGACCCCGTGTGCGGTATTTGCGCACCGCTTCGGTGGACAGGCCGAAGACCGGATATAGCAAGTCCTGCCTGAACCAGGCGCCTGGTGTGATGTGGAAGTCGAGTTTCTCTGCTGCGCTCATTGTGCTATCTCCCCAGCGCGCCGAGCGATGCTTTCGGCCTGACGCTGCTTGCTGCATTTTTGGTGGTTGCCATGGGCTCGTGACTTGTTGCACTTGTCACATATGGTGCATAGGTCGAGTGGGGCCATCTGTCCTTGGCGGATTCGGGCTGTTCGGCGAAGGGCTGTCATAGATAAAATCCTCAGTCGCCACAGAAACAGGCGATAGCAAGGTCGTGGTCTTCGAACATGTCGAATTGGGTGTCGGAGTAGTCGAGCATCTGCTGGTAGCTGGGCCTGTCGCTGCGGAATCTGGCACCGTCGCCGGTGAACTTGCCGCCGGAGACAACTGAGTTTTCCATGCGCGCCCACCAATCGCCCTTGCGGATCGGTTCATCGCGGTCGCTGGCGATGATCGAATAGACCTGCTTGGCACCTTTCAGGAAGCAAAGGTCGCAGTTGCCCTCCAGCGTCCTGCCATTGATCGTCGGCAGCATCAGGTCGAATGGTTGGTCGGCCCAGAAGTCGGTCACGTCCTGGACGCCGACACCAGCGTCAGCCAGCGGCATCACCATCGTGGCCCACTTGCTTTCGCTGGTGCTTTTACGGTGCCTGATCTTTACCACCCGGCGCGGCTCATCGGCGCGGATGCCGGTCATCATGTCTACCGGCGCCTCCTCCGTCGAAAGGCCCAGTCCTCGCAAATACTTGTGGATGATGCGGATCTTCAGGTCGATGGTGCAGAACCGGGTAACCGGGTTGGGCAAGTACTTGCGTTTGCGGATCAGGGCCTCGAACGGCTCGCCCTGGCGGCTTGCAGTGTCGTAATCCACCACCGCAAATCCCGCGTCATCGTCGCGAAACTCCAACCAGACAATCGGCACGGCCCAGCGCTCGGCGCATTCCCGAACAAAATCCAGGGTGGCCGGGTGCTCCTTCCCGGTATTGGCGAAGGTAACGACTAGATCGCTCGGGTCTTCGTTGTTGTCCAGCACCTGGCGCAGCATGTAGGCGCTTGTACGGCCGCCGGAAAAACTGACGACAGTAGGGCCTGATAACGAGTAATGCGTCCTTGGTTGGAGGGCTTCGCAGCTCATGCTGCCTCCTTAAATACATCTGTTTGACGCCATGGGTCATTTGCCCGTGCGAGCGCAGCCATAGGCGGTGGGCTGACACTGTTGCCGCACATGTGCACCTGCTGGGTCTTGGTGAACGGCTTGCCGTCGGCGCCGTGGCTGATGATGTAATCAGCGGGGAAGCCCTGGGCTTTGTACAGCTCGGACGGCTTCAGCATCCGCAGGCAGATGTCGACGATCACATAGGGCGTGCCCTTGACCATCACGGTAACCATGGCCAGGCGGTCCTTGGTGGTGATCGTCGGCGCCGGCGAGTCGCAAGCGCTGATGTTCTCGGTACCGTAGTAGCTGATCAGGAAAGCGGCTACGCGGAGGGCACCGGTTTGGTGTTCCGGCGAAAGGGTGAGCGACACCAGCGAACTCTTGCCCCCTCCACCGGCAGTAATGGTCGGCGCCGGTTCTTCCAGGCCCTGGCCAATGCTGCCGCCGAATGCCCGCTCCATGAATGCGCTGACCAACCCGTGGTGCTGGCCGCCCGCGCTGACGGTGTGCAGCGGGTCATTGACGTCCCGCGCATCGCAGTTGCCGCGCAGGTGCATCAGGTTCGCCGCCACCAGCTGTTGCTGGCTGCCGGTGTTGGTCACCGTGGTCATCGGGTCTTCGATGCTCTTGGCGTCGGTAGTGTTGAAACCGCCATTCATTTGAGCCATGAACACCGTGGATATGCCCATGGCGTGAGCGGCACCAGCAGGGCGCTGATAGTTGCCGCCGCTGGTGATGGTCGGCAGTGGTTCGTCCACCGCCTTGCCCGCGTCGTTGAAGCGGAACTTCACCAGGTGCGCCGCCGCGATCGCGCGGTGGCTGCGCGTCATGAGCGTGCCGACTGGCTTATCCACTGCTACCGGCTCCCCGGCATAGACCGGGCCGCCGGCACCGACCATTACAGGGCTGATCAGCGTCAGCTCGCCGCGGTTTGCGCAGGTCACTGTCGGCAGCGGTTCAAGTGGGTCATTGATTCGGTCGCTGCCCTGGTGGGTAGCTGGGGCAATGATCGGGCTGACCACCGAGAAGGCGCCGCCCTTCGGGTAGGAGGTGACGGTGCGCAGGGGCTCGTCGGCAGACTGCACTGCCTCGCCGGACCAATTGGCAATCGGCACAATGAACGGCGACGCGCTGTCGATGACGAACTTCTTCATGCCCTTGGCAACGCGGCGCAGGGTAGCCGGGGCCAGGTCTTTCTTGCGGCCGAATATGCTTTTGCCCAGGTCAGTGAAGTCGATGCAGTCGGCGGCGGTCTTCCACTTCTGCTGGCCCTTGGTGGGGTTCTTGGCGTGGGTTGGTTCCGGCCACACAATCGGCTGGCCGTCGCACCGGGCGATCATGAACAGGCGTTCCCGGCTGGTCGGCGCGCCGAAGTCGCACGCCTTGATCACCTTCCACTCGACGACGTAGCCCATGGCTTCCAGCAGGGCTACGAAGCGGCGCCAGGTGCGGCCGCGCTGTTTCGGGTCAGGGATGAGGAACTGCTGGCCAACCGGCACAACCTCACCAGGTGCGGCAACTTCGCCGCCGAGCTTCACCACCCGGCCGGTGGCCTTGTCTCGCTTGGCGATCAGTCGACCCCACTGAAGGATCTGCTTCACGTTTTCCAAGCTGATCACCCGGGGCCGCTTCATACCTGCCCACTTGAGCCCGATCCATGAAAGGTTTCGGATCTCGCGCTTGCGCGGTTGACCGCCGGCGGCCTGGCTGTGGTGGGTGCAGTCCGGCGACATGTGGAACCAGCCGACCGCGCGGCCGCCGCACTCGGTGTCCGGGTCACCCTCGAACACGTCGGTGGTGAAGTGCTGGGCGCCTGGGTGGTTCATGGTGTGCATGCTGATCGCTTGCGGGCTGTGGTTCTTCGCGACGTTTACAGCGCGGCCCAGGCCCATTTCCAAGCCGGTACCAGCACCACCACCACCGCAAAAGAAGTCGACAACAATCTCATCGTCTTGAGTGCTAAAGCCGAGGTGGTACTGGGTTTTGAAGTCAAACGGAGCTTTGGCAAAGGAGGTCATACGATGGCCCTCTGTGCCGCGACACATCCGGCGGGGCATGCGCCGCAGTTGCAGCAATTAGCTGGAGTTGGGATTGGGCTGGCGGATAGGGCGGCTGCTCGACGATTCCACTCTTCAACCGCCTTGTCATACCCTGGCTGGTCTTCGTGGTCGTCCTGTCGAACTCCGACTGGCCCACGGGCAAGGCACGCAGAATGCTCGCTTATGCGGCCTTGGCAGACGACGACGGAAGCGTCGCTATCCAACTGCTCGACGAAAGCGTTCTGCTGGCCGCAGAACGGGCATGCATGGAAGGTAGTCATGCTGCGTCCTCCCCTACCTGCTGTGCTGGATAGCCTGCAACCCACAGTTTTGCGGCAAACAAGGCGAGGTCGGCGCGTTGCTGTGTCACCTTGGTGGTCATTGCTTTGGTGCCAGGGAACGCTTTCCAGGTGTTCAAGGCGATCGCGAGACTTGTTGAGATTTGGGTCAGCAGCTCGTGATCAGCGGCAGAGCAGGGGGATGGTGATAAAGCCACCGAATCGGCTTGGCGAAGCGCGATCTGGTGGTGAAGGTCCTGTCTCAAGCCCTGAATCTGTTCCTCATGAATGGCATTCTTGCTATTGAGCCCGCGCAGATAAGCCTTTTTGACTGCTTTTTGCAGGTAAACGGCGGTTGCGATCCAGCCGGCCAGAAGGCCGAACACGATGATGTAAGTTTCAATTTGCATGTGCTGTATGCCTCGTTAGAGCCCGCCGCCGGACAGTTTTGGTGAGAGGACGGCGGCGGGGTGTTGCAGGTGGTTAACCCAGGTTGAATGTGCCGATCGTCAGGGTCGCGGAGCCGCCGACTTCTTTTTGAACGACTTCTTTAAACTCTTGCGCCAGGTCTTCGCGCAGTTGTGCTTCGCCAATCCAACGCAGTCGAAGTGCGGGTTTATCGCCGCCAGTCAGTACAGCTACACGCAAGCGGATGGTGCGTGCGATCAGCCCTTCGTAGGGGGCTGCGGTGAACAGGAATTCAGCCGGCAGCCCTTCCGACGACTTGGCCTCGATCTGGTCCATCGCCGAACGGGAAGCGCTCATATCACCCACTACGTGTTCGCTCTTGCGTGCTTGCTCGATGCTGATGGAACGAATCGCCCCGGCAGCCCTGCGCAGGTCAATCTCTTTGTCGTCACCGTCCAGGGCTTTCAGGTTCGGTGCCCAGTCCTCGATCCAGTCGCTGAGATCCTTCTGGGCATGCTGTCGCTGCGCGGCATATTCAAGTGCGATGAACGCGGCAGTCTTTTTCAGGCCGAGTGTTGCTGTGTAGTCACCATGGCCCGGCTCAGCAGCGGTCCCGAGGTTGAAGTACACGGTACAAGCCATCGAGTCACCGTCTACAAACCCCGCGACAGCTGGGCCTTTTGCGGCGATCACATAGTCGGCAAAGTCTTTCAACGAGTGGGTGGTCAGCGAGCCACGGAAGCGGCTACGCAGCTCTTGAAACTTTTCAATGCTATGGATCTTGACGTCGCCCGCCAGCGCCAGAACTGGCGTGAAGGTACCCAGCGGTTTGGCGTGGGCGAGCAGGGCGGTGTCTTGGATCAGTTGAATTGCACGAGCTTCCATTGGATCTATTCCTGTTTTGGTGAGAGGTATGGAACGGTGAGGCGTTAGGACTTGGCGTGAATTGGGGCCTCGTCTCGGCTAAACATTTGGTCTGCGTGAGGCGTTTCAGGAAACAACGTGAGGCAGCCACCCGAACCGACATGCATCGGCGTGTCGAGGGTAGTGTCTTCGCTGCGGCTGCCGCGCTTGGTCGGCACCTTGTAGGCGAGCTTGTGGTTGACGGTGACCTGGTGGCTGTCGGCGATTTGCTTCAGGGTGAAGGTGAGCGTGACGGTGCCAACCTTCTTGTTGTCGACGACACCGGCCGCGACTTCCGAGAGGGCGTGCCCGATTTGATTGGCGAAGACGCCGGCGTTGAGTTCGCCAATAAATTCGGCGGTGTTGGTCGCTTTCATGTGCTGTGTCTCACTGGTTGAGTTGCTGTCGCTGCCCCTGATCGGCAGGGGCTACCGTTTGAATCAGGCCGCTTGCTTCGTCGCCTGGGCGTCGAGGTAGTCGGCCAGGTCATGCAGGTAAACGACTGGCTTGGCGCGGGCCGAGCAGTGCAGGCGCTTGACCACCAGCTGGATCTTCCCTGCCTTGATTTCGCTCAGCAGGTAGCGGTCGGTGCGGATGTGTGTGAAGTACTGCTCACGCACGGCGGTCAAGGTCGGGCAAGGTGTGGCGAACTGGCGGCGGAGTTGTTCCAGGGTGGTGGTCACGCGAATTCCTCCCCACGCCCCTCCTTTCGGGGCACCAGCTTGAGGCGGATGAGTTCGGCGAGACCTTCTTTGCTCTTGCCCTTGGCCGCTGCCAGGACGTTGCCCTGGGCGTCCGCGACTACGGCGCCGTATGGATATTCGGGACACTTGACCGGTGTCACGTAGGCGACCTGGCCGTCAGCGATCACTGCGTCAACGCAGCGGAACACTTCGGCCAGCTCGACCGACACGCAAGGCAGCGCTTCCAGCAGCTCGACGGCTTCCGATGAAGCGCCAATCAGAGTGGCGCGGCTGATAACTGTTGGGTGATTAAGGAACATAGGCACCAGCTTTAGGGCGCCTACAGCGGAGTTGATGGCGTTCGGCTTCATGCTGCGGCGTCCTTTTTGGTGATGGCGATGTCTAGCTTTTTTGCGATCCACTCAACGCCCGACTCTTTCACCATCACCACTGCGTAGTGGGTGTAGTTGCCAAGCGTTGGATTCCAGCGGCTGCGCGGGTCTGAAAAGAGGTGGCCACGGTCGCGATGCGCGCTGGCCAAGTCGCCGGAAGAGTTGAGTACGCCGAGTTCCCGCAACCTGGTGCGGAAGGCGCGGGGCTTGAGTCCGAGCAAAGCTGCTGTTTGATCCAGGGTGCGGTGCATGACGGCGGGCCTCAGGCTGCGAGTATTTTTTGAGCGCTGCTCAGCAATGCTTCCGACTGGGCAAGCAGTAGCTGTATTTGCTGTTTGCGATCAAATGGCTCTGACGGCGGAGCGGGCTCTGCGGACTCAATGCGGCCGTTCGCAATGTCCTGGATAAATTCCCGCAGGTGTAAGTGATTAGCGGGGTCGGATCGTTTGAGGGTCAGTTCGCCGGTATGCCAGCCAAGGTCGACGCTAATAACTGCGTTGACGTCTGTAAGCTCAACTTCAAACTTTGCGAGAATCGTCTGCTCTGGACGCAGAAGTGGGCACACCGCTGCTCCACCAGCCTGGAGCATTTGATGTAACAGGTCTTGTTTTGCGATTGGGATGAGATAGCTATTCATGCTGCATCGCCTCCCCATGGACCTGAGTCATCAGCGACAACAGGTGCAGGAGCGTGTGCAATGGTGGCGCGGCCCAGGTTGACGATTACCAACCGACCGGTGCTGCGTTGGATACGCTTCACCGCCTCTGGGCTGGTCGCCGCAGACGGATGAAGGTAGACAGGGCAGCGGGTGGTGCTGTGCTGTGTGGTTTGCATGACTCGTACTCTTTGGTGAGAGGTTGATACGAGTGCAAAATTAGTATTACTGATTTAATAAGTCAACAGTAACACTTATAAAATGGCGTAAATAAAATTAGTAGGCGAAAAAAAGGCCCCTAAGGGCCTTTTCGATTTGCGGGAGCGTTAGAGCATTACCGAGTACCAGAACACTTTGCCAATCACGCGAATATGCTGCTCCACGTAGTCGCCATCGTAACGCTCGTCAGGATGCTCATCAGTGTTATAGCTGCGAAGGCGTAGACCGGAGCCTGGCAGGCGGTAGAGCAGCTTCACGCGCAGTTGGCCGTCATGGTCGATTGCATACATCTTGCCGTCCTGGATGGTCGTATTCGCAGTATCGACCCCGACGGTGCTGCCATCCGGTAGCACGGGCTCCATGCTGTTCCCAGTTACCGGCACGCAGCCGGCAGCGGCCGGATCGATGCTCTTTCGTTTCAGGGTTCGTTTGCCGAATCGCAGCTTGCGCCCGTTTGTTTCAAGCATCACCTCAGATCCCTTGCCGGCAGACAATTCCACTTCTTTAAAAAATGGCAGCTCGACCTCGTCTGGGCCGAGGGGCGTGTCGTCATCCCATACTTCAATCGGGTGCATTTCCCAGTCAGTGCTTGCTGTTGTTTTTTGCTGTTCTTGCGAATTCCGAAGGCGGGGCATCTCCGCTATGGCAGCTAATCGCGGGCTTACTTCGTCGAGCGAAAAGCCCAAAACGTTCGCGAATTTTATTAGGGCGCTGATGTTGAGGGGGATGCGCCCATTCAAGTACTGGCTGACGACACTTTGTCCAGACCATTCGCAGAGATCGGCGATTTTGTCTTGGGTGAGGGTCGGGTCGTTCCGCTTGCGATCCTGAAAAATAGCTTTAAGGCGCATAGCCTCGGCTTTTCGGGTCTCGTCATCGGCAGCTGAGGGTATTGAGATATTCATGTCACCCAATTTATAAGGAAGACTTATATTCTCAAAACAGTGTTGCGACTTTTTCTCTTGCTGTTTAAAAGAAGTAACACTAATATCCATGCCGAAACGCCCATTCGAGGAAACGTGGATGGCTAATGAAATAGGTATCCCCTTGGAAGATTTCGCTGAGGGGAAGACTCAACCAGAGCTGGCTTTACTCATCGGGGTTTCGCAAAGCGCGGTGTCTCAAATGCTGAACTCGGCACGAGATATCCGAGTGCGAGTTGATGAGAAAGGGGCGTGTTTTGCGGTGGAGATTCGACCAATCGGATCGCGCCGCAAGCCCAGAGCTGCATAAAAAAGGGTGCCGGACTGGGGCCTCTCACCAAAGATCCCCCAGCCCGGCTACGACGACACACAGCACATGCACATCGGTCGTGGTCGTAGGATAGGGCGTGCCCCTTCCTATGGCTAGACCGTAAAAGGGGTATTTACGGTTATGAGTCGAACAGATAAATCGCCGGCCGTTGGGCCGGTTCTTTCGCTCCGCAAAGCGATCTATCGCGCAGCACATGATTACCGGGGCGGCGTGACCGCCTTGGCGCTCGATATGGTGCTCGATTACGACAGCCTGCAGAAGAAGGTCAAGCACGACGAAGAGCGGCGCTGGCTGGACCCTGATGAGCTGGAAGAGGTGATCAGGTTGACCGGCGATCCTTGCCTACTGGATGCCTTGGTCAGGCCAGCGGGTGCCGTTTGGTACAAGCCAATTCCGGTACCGGCAACTGCAGATGCCTTGAAGGCCGTCGGCAAGATGCTCGAGGAGTCGGGCCAGTTCGTGGCCTGCATGCACGACGGTGCTGCCGACAATATCTGGGAACCCCACGAAGTACTCCTACTGGAACAGCGCGGCATGGATGTTATTCGTGAGGTGCTAGGCATCATGGCGGGTGCCCGCAAGGCGATGGAGGGCTCTGACAATGTCTGATGATGTTGATATCGCCAATGAGGCCGCAGAACAGTTTCGCCTGCGGGCACTCGCAAATCGCCCACGCCCGACATGCTCCGTCAGCGCGCAATTCTGCGAGGATTGCGACGAACCTATCCCGTTACTTCGTCAACAGGCCGTGCTGGGTTGTGCTACCTGCGCCAGTTGCCAGGGGTTGCGGGAGCGGCGGCGATGAGTGAGCAATCCACCAGCACCGCGATATCGTCCTGGGCTCGCCGCTACATCGAAACCTTCAATCTCGCCCTGGTCCCGATTGACCCGGGCGAAAAGGCGCCGAAGGGCATGGGTTGGAATAAACCGGGTGGTTACATTACCGACCCGGCCGCAGCCGAAGCGTTCTGGCAACAAAACCCCAATCACAATCTGGGCGTAGTGCTCGGGCCAAGTCGTGTCTGCTCGTTGGACGTTGATGATGTGCAGTGGACGCGTTTTGTTTTGTTCGACCAGATGGGCCTTGATCTAGATGCCATAGCGGTGGTCTATCCGACCATCGTTGGCAACCCGCTGCGATTCCGTGTGCTGTTCAAGATGCCCGACGACATTGAGCTGACACGCCACTCTCTTTCCTGGCCCAACGAAAAAGACCCCGATGGGTCTATTCACAAGGCGTTGATGGCTAGGGCCAAGGCGGCGAAAGAGCGGGGTGATGCAGCTGATGAGGCCGCAGCGAAAACCGAGGCCGAGGAATACAAGCGATTCACGGTGTTTGAGCTGCGCGCGGGCCTGGTGCAGGACGTATTCCCGCCATCGGTCCATCCGGGTACTGGCAAGCCTTATACCTGGCGTACTCCGCCGAATGCAGCTGATGGGCTGCCGGTCCTCACCACCGAGCTGCTGAACATTTGGCAGAATTGGGACGTCTTTAAGCGCAACGCCGAGGCCGCGTGCCCATGGGCGCCAAAGTCCAAGAAGCCTGCCGCGAAGCCCGTCAAGCGTGCGGCATCGGGTGGAGACAAGCCGTCGGTGATCGACGAGTTCAACCGATGCCACGATGTTGAGGAGCTGTTGCGCGCGCACGGCTACATCAAGCGGGGTAACAAGTGGTTGTATCCCCAGAGCAGCACCGGCCTACCAGGCGTGACGGTCACAGACGACAAGGTCTACTCCCACCATGGCGCCGATCCGTTGGCCAACGGTCATCAGAATGATGCGTTTGAAGTGTTTTGCCTGCTGGACCACGATGGCGATCAGTCGCGGGCGGTGAAGGAAGCTGCCCGGATGTTGGGCATGCAGCACGTCTCGCGCCCAGCCTCACAAGATCTTCCCCCGACCCCATCGGCGGATGCCAGCGAGCAGGACTCCAGCGCGCCAGCCAGTGAGGCCGCTCCTGCTGCTGATGGGGGGGCGGGGGAGGCGTTGACCTATGAGCAGGTGCTGCGCAGGTACGTGCTAGTCGAGGGCACCACGCAAGTGTGGGATCTCGACAAAACACGGACGATGAAGAAAACCGCGTTTGAGGCCCGTGTCGGGAAGCCCCTGGCGAAACAGTGGATGGATGACACCCAAAAAAAGCTGATCTCGGACGACAAGGTCAAAGAGATCGAGCAGGCCCGCAAGATGGCGGGCAAGAAGGGTGGGGCGCTGAACCTTGAGCCGATTGAGCGCTATGTCTACATCGACGGTACCAAGGATGTTTGGGATCGAGAGAAGAAGCGCCGTGTGCCAGAGGGCGCCGTCAAGATGGCTCTCGGCGATATGTATGGCATGTGGTTGAACAGTCCGGATCGCCGCGTGGTTGATGTGGAGAACATCGTATTCGACCCGACGATGACCAAAGACCCGAACGTCTATATCAACACCTTCGACGGACTGCCCACGGAACCGAACCGCGATGACGCGGCGTGCGAGAACCTGCGCTGGTTGATCTCTTTCCTATGCAACCACGACAAGTCGTCGAGCGATTGGTTGGTACGGTGGTTGGCGTACCCGTTGCAGCACCTTGGCGCGAAAATGGACACCGCGGTGTTAGCTCATTCGACCATGGAAGGCTCGGGCAAAAGCCTGCTGTTCGCCGACGCGTTTGGGTTGCTGTATGGCCAATACGCCGCCACGGTCGGGCAGACACAGCTGGAAAGCAACTTCAACGCGTGGCAAAGCCGCAAGTTGTGGGCCGTGTTCGAAGAGGTAGTGAGCCGTGACCAGCGTTACAACCAGGTGGGCAAGATCAAGCACCTGGTGACTGGCAAGACGGTGCGTATGGAGTCGAAGTTCATCAACGGTTGGGAAGAAGCCAACCACATGAATGCCGCCTTCCTCAGTAACGAGATTATGCCCTGGCCCATCTCACCGAGTGATCGGCGAATGTTGGTTCTATGGCCAATGGAGACGCTGCCGGTAGAGCGTCAAAAAGCTGTGGGCCGGGAGCTGGAGAATGGTGGCGTCGCGGCGCTATACGCCTGGTTGTTGTCCATTGATCTTGGCGACTTCGATCAACGTACAAGGCCTCCCAGCACTGATGCGCGCGAGCGGCTGGTGGCCCTGAGTAGGGCGAGCTGGCAGACTTTCCTGTTCCTCTGGCAATACGGCGAACTCGGGCGCGATATGTGGGGCGCCTGTTTGTCTAGCGACCTGTACGCGATGTTCCTGGAGTGGTGCCACCGCAACAAAGAGCATGTGATGAGCCAGACCAAGTTTTCGCTTTTCATCAGCTCGGAGGTGGACAAGACCCGGGCCATCCCATGGACGGACGGCAGCAACCGCAAGTTTGCGGCCTTCTTCTTTCCTCGGGGTGAGGGCGCTTCCCAGCCCCCATCAGTCAGTTCGGCCGATCTGGGGAAGGCGGTGGTCGCCTGGCGGGCAGCGGCGCGCCTGGCGGGTTGGAACGTCGACAACTGGGACCACATCAAGGCGGCTGCAGCATGAGTCCGTCTAATAGTGTGTCGGGTGTGTTGGGTGTGTGTCGGGTTGGTTTTGGATACCTCACACGGTTTAGAGCCTTCTATTTCGACGCTTTGCGCCTGTTGTGTTGGGTGTGTTGGGTTTGTCGTCGCGCACGCGCATGGGCAACGTTATTTGAATCCATGGGGCCAAGATTTTTTCCTTATGCGAGAACCGTTAAACCCAACACACCCTACACACTCAACACATTTGATTTAAAGCTATTGAATTTAAAGGGTTTTAGTTGTGTTGGGTTTGTGTTGGATATGGCGTTTTTTGTGTCGGGTTTGGTTTTGGGTGGGGGATCAGGACGATGATCGAAGAAATGGAAACCTTGTTGAAGCATTGGGGTGAGCAATGCCGCTGTAACGGCGAAGGCGGTGGGATGGGTAGCCCCATGGCCACGATCATGGAATGGGGTGGCTGCGCGCCACGCGGCACCCCAGGCTCGCGCATCATCCTCGGCCCAGGTGCTGGTCCTGATGGTGTCACTCAGGAGGTCGCTGCCGCACTGTCTGAGATTGGGCGGCAAGATGAGCGCGGAGAGCGGTTGGCACGGCTGGCAGCTCGGCGTTATGGAGATGACCCGACGCCAAGTTGGCTTATGCAGATGAATCAGGCGGGCTTTGCGTCGACTGGCCGTCAAACGTATTACGACCTGGTACATGCGTTGCACCTGCGGTTGTTGCAAGTGTTGACGCGGCGCGCGGAAGTCCGTAATCACATTGCCACTCGTCGGACTGGACAGCTTCAAAGTGTCCTCAAAGTTGCGTCAAAGTCGCGTCGAGTCAGTTAACCGAAATTGCCCCCTTTTCGGTTCCGTACTCAAGGGGTAAAAAGTCCCCACGATATGGAATTTGCGCCTCGGCGCTGACCTAGCACGTGCTGTGCAGCTTCACCCGGCTTCCCTGAGCCGGTCACCTGACCCCGCTTCGGCGGGGTTTTTATTTTCCGCGTACGGCGCGACCGGTAAGGAAAGAACATGACGAATGAACAACAGGCCCTGGCCGAGATGCCGATCTGGTTAGTGATTGTCCTCGCCCTGGTGGGTGGTGTGTCCGGGGAGATGTGGCGCGCAGACAAGGAAGGGGCACGGGGCTGGGCGCTGGTCCGGCGGTTGGCTCTTCGGTCAGGCGCCTGCGTTGTGTGCGGGGTTTCAGCGATCATGCTGCTTTACGCGGCGGGCATGTCGATTTGGACATCAGGCGCGTTGGGATGCCTTACAGCGATGGCAGGTGCTGACGTTGCCATTGGGCTGTACGAGCGGTGGACAGCCAAGCGGCTGGGCCTGAGTGAGTCAGCAGCGGTAAACGGTGATGTAGGGCGTTAACCCTCAAGGAGCCAGGGCCATGATGCGGCTTGAGGTGCGTGACAACATCGATCAGATCGTCAGGGAGATGCGCGGCATCAGCCGGTCGAAGGTGCCAACGGCAGCAGCCAAGGCGCTGACCTTCACGGCGGAGCGCGTCCAGGCTGCCGAGAAAGCCGAACTGGCCCGGGTATTTGATCGCCCCACACGTTGGACGTTGAACTCTATCTTCAAGCGCAGCGCCACGGTCACCCGACTGTACGCACGGGTGTGGGTCAAGGACGAAGCCAGCTCAGGTGTTCCCGCATCCAAGTATTTGCCGGTGCACATGGACGGTGGTAACCGCCCGCACAAGCGCTTTGAGAAGGCGCTGATCCATTACGGCTTGATGCCAGCGGACATGTACGCAGTACCAGGTCGGCGCGCCCGAATGGATGGCAACGGGAACATCAGTCGCGGCCAGATCGTGCAGATCCTATCCGCCCTCGGTGCCGCAGAGCGGGTGTCGGGCTTCATGGCTAACCGCACGAAACGAAGCCAGCGGCGCAACCGAAATGCACCGGACTACTTCGTGGGTCGGCCTGGTAACGGCACCGGACCTCGCGGTATCTGGCAGCGGGTCGGCAATGGTGCCAGGCCCATCCTGATCTTCGTCAAGCGCCCGACGTATCGACGGCGCTTTGACTTCTACGGGGTCGCCAATCGCGTGGCCCAAGCCGAGTTCGAACCGCTGTTCCGGCGTGCCCTGGCTCGGGAGATGGAAAGGGGCTGACCTTCCGTCGATTTCGTGCTTTTTCTCTCAAAAAGTGGCGATATTTCAATGATTTGGCAGGTTTTAGGCTTGACAGGGGCATATGTGCCCCGAAATCAATGGGTCCTTCCGGGCGCCGGGGCCAACGGGGTAATTCGAACCCCGACTTTTTCACAGATTCAACCTGACATAGGGGGTTCCGCTTCCATGTCGGCAATAGGACAAGACCATGCAAACCCAACGTGAAGTCGCTGATCACCTGGACATGAGCGAGCGAAATGCCCGCGATGTGCTCAAGGCGTTGGACTTGGACTGGCAGACCGCAAGCCTGGATGAGATCCGGACGGCCTACATCCGCGACCTGCGCGGAAAAGCCGCTGGGCGTGGGGGCAGCCAGCTGGAGCAGCTCAACAGAGCGCGCATCGACGACCTGCAACAGAAGTCGGCAAATGGACGGTTGGCTTATCACGAAAAACTGAGATCACTGATCTCGGCAAGTGAGGCTGAGCGGGTGCTGTCCGACTGGGCCAGCTTCGCAAACCGGGAATACCTGGGCGGCCTTGAACGAATCATTCAGGAAATCGAGAACGTGCAGAAACTCACGGTAGATCGAACAGTGGTGGCCAAAGTTGCTGGACCTACAACCGAGCGAATTACAGGCTACGCGCGAAAACTTGGCGCGGAGCTTGTCGGCAGCAGCGGGGAAATTCAACCCGCCCCGTGATATCCCGACCGCGCATTACATGAGCACCGAGTTTTACCTGCCCGCCGAGAGCGGTGTGCTGCACGGGCTCTACGACTTCCAATACACGCCTTACTTTCTCGGCGTCGCCGCCGCCCTGGACGACCCTCGGGTGAGCGAAGTTGACTTGATGAAAGCGGCTCAGATCGGCTGGACGTGGTTCCTGATCGGCTACCTGTTCAAATTCATCCACAACCTGCCGCGTCCGATCATGATCCTGTTTGCCAAGGAAAAGGACGGCAAGAACTTCCATGACGAAAAGCTCAAGTTCGGCGTTAACGCGAATACCGAGGTGGCGAAGCTCATGCCGGTGGACGTCAGCCGCACATCGGGCAATCGCTGGGACCATAAGACCTTTCCAGGCGGGTTCCTCAAGCTGGTCGCGTCCAACTCCCCGGGCAACGTCAAATCCACGTCTTCTGTCGGCTTGTCGGTGGTAGAGGAACCGGACGATACCAGCGACGACGTGAAGGGGCAGGGCGATGCGATCGCCCTGCTGGAAGAGCGTGGCAAGCGCTATCCCGGCTCCAAGATGCTGGTAGGCGGGACGCCGGCGATCAAGGGCGCGAGCAAGACCGAGGCGCGCCTTGCACAGACCGATTGCCGGGTACTGCCGGTTATCTGTCATTCCTGCGGCCAGGCGCACGTGCTGGACTTCGCTCATATCAAGTGGCTCGACATTGAGGAAGAAGCAACCCCTCATGATATTTACGGCCGCGCGGATCCTGATACCGCCGGCTATGGCTGCCCGCACTGCGGCGAGATCTGGGACGACTACCAGCGTAAAGAGAACATCCGCAACACGGTGTTCAATGCGGTCGAAGCCGGAGACCCCTACTGCGGTTGGGTTCCGACCAAGCCCTTCGCCGGGCGCGCCGGGTTCATTGAGCTGAATGAACTTTATGCCTGTTTGCCCGGCACCAGCCTGGCCGACATCGTGCGCGAAAAACTTAACGCCGAGCACCGGGCGTCGATGGGCGACCTGTCGTTGCTGATCAAGTTCGTTAACCAGAAGCAAGGCCGTGCCTACGAGTACAAATCTGATCTGCCCGAAGCTGACAAGTTAGCCGAACGCGCAGAGGACTACCCGGAGATGTACGTGCCCATTGGCGGCATTGTGGTCACCGCCGGTGTCGACGTGCAGCACGATCGCCTGGCGGTGGTGATGCGGGCTTGGGGCCGGGGTGAGGAATCCTGGTTGCTTTACTGGGGCGAAATCTACGGCGAAGTGGTGCTGCCAGACCAGGGCGTCTGGTTGGATTTGGAAAAGCTGTTGTTTGCGGCGATTCCCCACGCCTGCGGCGCCAAGTTGAAAGTGTTGGCGACTTCGCTCGACACCTCCGACGGCACCATCACCCAGGACGCGGCTTATGCGTTCTGTCGTAAGCACCAACGTAGTGGCGTGATGGCGATCAAAGGTGCGAGCGAGCGAGGCAACACCCGCGACGACGAACGCCGGGAGATCTTCAGCGCGCCTCGGCAGGGCGTCGATACCGACAAAGAGCAGAAGGCCTCCAAATACGGCCTTCGCCCCTACATCGTCGGCACTTCGCGGGCCAAGGATCTGTGGATTGAGGGCCGGTTGCCGCTGACGGGGGATGGACCTGGTCGGATGCACTTTTACAAGACGGTGCGCCCGGACTACTTCCGGCAAATCACCGCCGAAGTGAAGGCACCCAGCCGTCGACACCACTACCGCAAGGTGTGGCAGAAGAAGGCCGGCGAGCCGAACGAAGGCACGGACTGTGAAACCTACGCGCTGCACGCAGCCCGCTCCCTGAAAACGCATCTGCTGCAGGAGCAGGACTGGGCGGCGCTCGATGCCCAGATCCGCCAGGGTGGTTTGTTTGACCAGCCCGAACCAGTTAGGCCTGAGGCCGAGGCCAATCCCGAAACCGAAGGGGCGACCCCTGAACCACCGCCACCCGTTGACCCCCCCGATCTCCCGCCTGCTGGCGGGAGAGTTGTTTCTGGGCGCCGCAGTGCAATGCGTGTGCTCTCCCAACGCAGGAATTAATCATGGCTATCACCCTGGAACAAGCGCAGGGCCAGCTCCAAGCCTGGCTCGATGCGAGCATGAAGGTCAGCCAGAAGCAAAGCTACCGGATCGGCACCCGCCAGCTGGAGTACGCTGACCTTGCCGAGATCACCAAAACGATCGA
>Ga0302347_1002563_pt1 | contig 18064 bp, 19 predicted proteins | sample PhyWR1_FD_202178 | JGI IMG/M metagenome (GOLD analysis project Ga0302347, IMG submission 202178) | Leaf surface microbial communities from wheat plants in UC Gill Tract Community Farm, Albany, California, United States - DLSL W.R1 (v2)... | ecosystem: Host-associated > Plants > Phyllosphere >...
ACCTGAAGGCCCTGACCACGAACGTGCTGGAGTTCGCCACCGAATCGTATCTGAACATCACGGGTGAGGGAGGCAAATCTGAAGGGGCGCACGGATTTTACCCGCGGATGTCGCAGGAGAAACAGGTGGCGCTGGCCAACCGGATAGCGCTGCTGCAACAGCAGTTTGTTGCCCCGGTCTGCGCGCTGGTGCTGGATGACCCGGTGGGCGTGGTGCAGGAGCTTAACCATGCCCGGCTGGATGTGGTTGAGGCCCTGGCAAAATATCGCTCAATACCTGACAACCTTCACCAAAGTACCATTTCAGATATTATCCTCAATATCCGCGATTCAATAGTGAAACAGACTAAAGGTGACCCGACGATAAAGGATTTTGGTACCCCGGGAGCGTCATACGCCTCCACCCGTGAAAGCCAGATTGCAATAAAAATCAGTCAGGCATTGAGCCGTCTGGAAAAGTATTACGATGAACCCGCACGGGCAACGTTTGCACAGGGGTACAAAAACGCGATTGACGGCTATCAGTATAAAATGACGGCGATTGTCAAAGACCTTGAAGCCGCGTATCGCGCAGCGTTATGGCTGACCGTCATCAGGCAGGACTATTCCCCCGCGACCAGTGTGATTAGCTGGGCAGCGCAGCTGAACATGCTGGCCGGACGTTTGCAGGGAGGTATGGTCGGCATGGATAAGGATAATTCCGTGTGGCACGACTGGATGAAAGACCCGGACAGCCCGCCTTTTATCTCCCTGCTGGGGAAAGAAGCGGGTCTGATAAACGCGGTCTACAACGGTTCAGCCAGTTACGCTAACCTGAAAACGCTGCTCAACAGCCAGGAAGTGTGTGATTTTGTCGACAGTCTGAATTTTACTACCCCGGTCAGCAGTCTCACCATGTCGATGAATGGAGCCTTCAGCCTGGTGAAGAACACGCTGTCTGAGAAAGCGAATGCAGGGTTTGTACGAACTCTGCAGGCGCTGGCCTGGGTTTCAGAGGGCGAGCCTGCGGTCACTATTTTCTCCGGGGAGATAACGGTACGTGAATTTCAGGACATTATGCTTAAGCAACTCGACAGTCAGGGTCGCCCTGTATGGAGCACGTTGCGGCAAAGCGGCAGTTACACGCAAAACACGTCACATGCCGGAGCCTGGCTACAGGTGACAGAGCCGGAACTTCTCGAACGAAAAATCCCCGTGCGTTTTGCCTCATTACTGAAAGACATTGAGTCGCCGGCCTTTAAGCAGGCGGCCCGCAGGGCAGGCAGCAGTGCCGGCGCATTGCGAAAAGGTAGCATACTTAAAGATGGCAGCCGGCTGGCAGATTTCCCCGGGCTGATTCTGGCTCAGGACGCAGTGGATAATGCCCTGATGACAGGGGAAATGAGTATGGGCCTGGGCGATGCGCTTAAAATTGCCCGCCAGCAGTATCAGCTGCCGCGCCGGGTATTCAGCAGCAGCGGGCTGGGATTTGTGCTGGGCGCGGTGATGCTGGGTCTGCAGAAGAGTGCGCTGGATGACAACCTCAACGCGCTGCAGGCGGCCATTCCCGGAGACGCTCAGGCGACAATGAAGCTGACCTCCAGCGTGCTGATGGTAACCGCATCAGCGGTGGAGATGATAGGTTTCGGTCATATGGTGGCACGCTGGGGAACAGACCCTTGGAATATGAAACCCAATGTTATTGTGCGCGGTGCTGAGATTTATGCTCATCCTCTGATCCGGGTAGCAGGAGTAATTGGCGGAATTGCATCGGTTGTGGATGGGATTGCTCTAATATTTAAGGCTGAAGATAGCAAGGAGTCTGGTGATATCGTCGCTGCTAAGCTGTATTTCGTATCTGCGGTTTCCACTATTCTTTCTGGTGCCTTTGGTATTTATGCTGGTTTCACGGCCGATTTCGCTTTATTTGGCCCCATTGGGATTTGTATCGGGCTGGCAATACTGGGGGCAGTCCTGGCGACCATGGCAGAGAGCGAGGTGCGTTCACCGCTGGAGGTCTGGCTGAGCGATACCTGCTTTGGGATTCAAGGCAAGCGTGGCAAATATGATAAGGTCTGGAATGCAAAAAGCCTCGCTGATTTGCAGGAGGCGATAAGCGCGTACCGCACCATTGCTAGCGGAGTATCTGCGCAACTCCGGCGCGAGAGGCTGGCAGAAGCGGTGCTCAACACGGCGGGAACAGGATTAATTGCCGTACAGGTGAAGCTGCCGGACTGTAGTAAGGAGGGTTCTGACTGGCTGGTGGAGCTGACAGCACAGGGTGAATACGATAGCCAGTTATTGGCCCGGTCAGCCTCCTCCGCAAAGAAGGATAGCGTAAAGACTCAGGCTCAGCAGCATGTTGATATCTCTCCGATGGGGAGTATAGGGATGTCGACAACGCTGCCTGCGAACACCGCCATCAAGGAAAGCTGGGAAAAAAGCGGGCTGCTATTGGAAGGTGAGTTTGCCCTGAATATGACCAGGTTTACGGGAGCCAAAGTCCAGGTGACTTACTGGCCGGATAAAACCCATCCCGATAACAGTTTGCAACTGACTGCCAGCGTTTAAAGGAATTAAGGAAAACCAGATGCCACAGAATCTTTTTTTTCAGGCACGGAATGAGCCTCAGCCTAAACTCAATCCACCGATTTATCGCTGGCAGGAGGATATGCCGGAAAATACTCACCCGCAGTTAATTCCGCCACAGCTCATTTGGCTGAATAACAGGAATGATATCTGGATGGAAATTCCCCGTTATGAAGGGGTCATATGGGGTGGGATGTTATTTGGTGCAATATTAATGTTGGTTACCTGTTTTATAATACTTCCAATATCCTTTTCAATTGCTAGCTATTCTGGCGATTTAGAAGGCTATTTGATTATGTTTTTTTGTGATTTTATTGTTTTTACCTCTGTAGTTCTCTTCATGAAAACATATTTTATTGCTGCCAGAGATCAACCCATTCGCCTGAACAGAAAACGTCAGAAAATCTACATCTTCGATTATAAACGCAAGTGGTGGAATCCCTGGGCCAGATGGCCGACCACCATACGGGCATTCAGCTGGGCCGATGTTCATGGCGAAATGCGTTTCTCAAGCGACCGCTACACCGGCGGGTTTCAGCTCTTTGGCACCGTGTGCGAACCCGGTACGCTGAATGTGACGGAACGGTTTCAAATCGCCGGCGGCTCCCCGACGCAGCTGCATCAACTCTGGAGTTACCTGTGTCTGTATATGAAAGGTGAGCCGGTACCTGAAGAAGCGGTAAACCCGGGACGCCCGGACTTCTGGTGCCCGCGTAAGGCCGATAAATGGCCGGAAGAGATGGAGCGGGAGTCCACCACCGTACCGGAAGCAGAAAAGATGAATGCGGGCATAACGGACATATGGAAGACCCTGCGTCTGAATCCACCCACATAATACAGGCCCAGGTCGAAGGAAGATTTATATGGGAATGTCGACAACGCTGCCTGCGAGCACCGTCATCAAGGAAAGCCGGGGAAAAAGCGGGCTGCTATTGGAAGGTGAGTTTGCCCTGAATATGACCAGGTTTACGGGAGCCGAAGTCCAGGTGACTTACTGGCCGGATAAAACCCATCCCGATAACAGTTTGCAACTGACTGCCAGCGTTTAAAGGAATTAAGGAAAACCAGATGCCACAGAATCTTTTTTTTCAGGCACGGAATGAGCCTCAGCCTAAACTCAATCCACCGATTTATCGCTGGCAGGAGGATATGCCGGAAAATACTGACCCGCAGTTAATTCCGCCACAGCTCATCTGGCTGAATAACAGGAATGATATCTGGATGGAAATTCCCCGTTATGAAGGGATTGCATGGGGAGGGGCAATCTTCGGCATAATTGTTCAATTATTTTGTTTGGGAATTTTTCTTATTTTTCTTTATGGTAATGATTTCAACTCAATAGCTTCATTTATAGTCGCATCATTTTTCTCAATCACCTTAATGCTGACTTATATCAAGATAATTTTCTATATACCCCGGGATCAACCCATTCGTCTGAACAGAAAACGTCAGAAAATTTACATCTTCGATTACAAACGCAAGTGGTGGGATCCCTGGGCCAGATGGCCGACCGCCATACGGGCATTCAGCTGGGCCGATGTTCATGGCGAAATGCGTTTTTCAAGCGACCGGTATACCGGCGGGTTTCAGCTCTTTTGCACCGTGTGCGAACCCGGTACGCTGAATGTGACGGAACAGTTTCAAATCGCCGGCGGCTCCCCGACGCAGCTGCATCAAATCTGGAGTTACCTGTGTCTGTATATGAAAGGTGAGCCGGTACCTGAAAAGGCGGTAAACCCGGGACGCCCGGACTTCTGGTGCCCGCGTAAGGCCGATAAATGGCCGGAAGAGATGGAACGGGAGTCAACCACCGCGCCGGAAGCAGAAAACAGGGATGCGGGCATAACGGACATATGGAAGGCCTTACGCGCACGCCGCTGAGCCTTTTTTCGTGTTATCGCCGTAAAGATGTTTGTCTGCTCAGGCCACGGCTTGCCCCGATACCGGATAGCTGACCTTATAAGGATATTGCTGATATGACTTTATTTTCTTTTAATGAGCCTCAGCCGAAGCTGAATCTGCCGGTCACCTGCTGGCGGGAAGACATGCCCGAGAGTCATGAACCGCAACTGGTGCCGCCGCAGCTGCGCTGGCTGACGACGCAGAATGACATTTATCTGGAAACGCTGCATTCCTGAGTCAGGCATTACAGATCCTGGCCGGGCCATCCTGGCAGCTTGAGGTTGATTCCGTTCAACGGATCGTCTGCCATTCATTACGTGATGGCTATCGTTTGCCGCCGGAAGCGGTGAAAACGTCGGTCACGGCGCAGCCGTCAGCCCCGCCAAAGCCGCATGGTTTTTTCACTGTGCTGCTGTGGGATATGCCGTGGCGTATTATCGGGATGCTACTGGTGTCACTATTGTTCAGTCTGATTGTGGAATATATCGGTATCGCGTTCTTCTGGCCGGATCGGGGTGCGGAACATAGCCATGCCGTTATGCAAACGGAAAGCGGTTATTTTGCCGAGGGGTTTACGCAGAGTTTGCTGCTGTCATCGCCGGTAGTGACCCTACAGAGCTGGATTGCGCTGGGTTATCAGTGGCTGTTTGTGAACAGCGGCTTTACTGGCTGGTTGCAGTCAATTCAGACGCCAACGGCCGAAAGTGGTAATGGCGTCACGGATGAGCTAAATGCCTGGAGTGCCTGGGCGGTACAGGTCGCATATGAATACCTGATGGCGACGATGTATGTGTCGCTGGTCTTTCTAATGCGGGTCACTATTCTGGTGTTGTCAGCGCCGTTGTTTATCCTGGCTGCCATTGTAGGGATCGCGGATGGGATGGTACGGCGCGATCTCCCTCGCTATGGTGCGGCGTATGAGTCGAGCTTTCTTTATCATCATGCTAAATGCTTAGTGAAGCTAGCGATGTATATACCGCGCGTGTTGTATCTGTCAGCGCCATTTGCAATATATCCGAATTTATTATTATTACCGGCAGCATTATTGATGGGGCTGGCTATTTCAGTGACGATGGGAAGTTTTAAGAAGTATTTATAGGGTATAAAAACCGATTTATTTATAATAGCTTATTCTTGATGCGATGGAGTCGCGAATGCCTGAACCGACGATACGAGAATCTGGTGAAGTGGCGGTCGAGCAAACAAATGAATTATTCCGACAGGCTGATAAGCCTCTCGTTGCTTGCCTGTTGAGTGAACTGGATCTGGAATGGTGTATTGCCGCAGTGCGGAATATGCCTGAAGAAAGACAACTCCCCTGGGATCAAATTGGCGCGATGCTTCGGGACAATAACGCCTTCAACTTTTGTTTCAAGCTGCTGGATGCCCGACATCGGCCCGCAGGTGCGTGTATCTGTGAATACTGTCCGGGGGATGATGTACTCAATGTTGAGATGTTACAGAATTTTCAGATTCAGCCATCGATCCTTGATGGCAACATGCTGAAGTTTGCACTTTATGCCATCGTTTTGTTTCTCCTGGAAACGGAAGGCTCGGGCGTACGTTTGATGTTTCCCATTAATCAGGCAGTTGCGGCCTATTATGTTGAAGAACATGGTTTCCAGGATATTACTGACGATGGATCAAGAGATATCCTCTATCGTTCAGCGGCAGACCTGGTTGACTGGTTCAAGCGTGACGCTGCTTTAGTTGATGGTGAGTAATTTATGAGCGATACTGTAAGACAACATACGCGACGAACTAAGGAGTTAGGTATGATGACGAAAAAGAGAAAATTAGTCGCGCCTGAATCCCTCTTTTTCCAGGTGCCAGAAGCGACTCAGGTTCATGAGGACGGCAGTACTGAGAGCGTGGTTCGTGGCCGTAATGGCAAAAAAGTGACGTTTACGACCCCAAAAGGCCAGAAGATTAGCGCTTCAAAAGATGAAGTCTTCAATGTGCTGTTGAATTCAGCAAAATCAACACGCCAGCCTCGACCGATCTCTGAAGGTATCTGCGACCTGACCAGATACGAGCTTCTTTCAAAATAGTTTAAAGGCCGCGCTCGTGGCCTTTTTTATTTCGTTGATTATCTAATGGACGGATGTGAATATGAAAAAGGCAATTCTCGTATTGATGACATTGACTTCATTTAGCGCTATCTCTGCAACAATTATGTCGATACCGACAGATTCGAATGCTAAATATACAATTTTAGACCATGAGTTAAATGGAAATATGGCAACCATTATAACTAAACGAGAGGGACCCTCAGGAGTATCGTATTCTAAGCGCTTATATGATTGTTCTGCCTGGACTGTTAAATATCTTGGTGATGGAGATACCATCGAGCAAATGAATTTATCTGCGCCTGACGCAAATATGGGCTCCATTGTTGATAACTCAATTGCTTATTATATAGGCCAAAAAGCCTGTAAATAATTACAGCCCAGATTAAAGGTCAGAATAGCAAGCTTGCGCATCTTTCTGGCTTTTAATCCGGGTTTTGCAGGGAGCGCAAGCTTACTTGCGCCGGGGTAGCAAAGAACCCCGATGGCGCATTCTGCGTCACGTTTTACCCCTTCCATAATTTTCTAAATTCCACTTCTGTTTTCTTACTGCCCCTCCAGGACGCTTTTCGCCACTCTTCCTCCGTACATGCAATCGCATTGAAGGAGGTTTATATGCGCATGCCATCACCCCGGGAATGGTGCCTGTTGGGTTTTTTGCTGGTTTCGGGCGTTCAGGCCGCCGAGTCTGACGAGCTGGCGCTGGTAATGAAGCAACTGGATCAGGTGCAGGCGGCGCTGGAACGCGCCCGTGTTATCGCCATTCAGGATGGGCAGCACGGATGCTTCTATCTCGATTACCTGTGGGCAACGCAGGATATCAAAGCGATTCACCAGGGGATCGGTATCTATCTGGAACCTTCCCGCGCTCAGCCCGTACCTTCGGCCTCTCTCTCCGGTCAGTACCGGATGGAGCGTCGTCCATGAACGATGCCCAGACTAGCGCATTTAAGTGGCAAGTGGCAACGCTGATCCCGCACTGCTGAGCAAAGTGTTTATCGGTGCGCTGATTGCGCTACTGATTTTGTGGGTGGGATGGGGGTTTGTACACGTTTATCGGGGGTACGCGGCAGGCCATGTCAAAGAGCAGGCGCTGGTGCGTTTTGCCATTCGCTCAGCCCTTTTAATCATTATCGCTATCTATATTTTCGCCAGCTAAGTCTGGCTTTCTTATAAGGAAATAACTATGTTTTGCGCTGCATTATCTTCTCTGTGTTTTTCTTTTCGCCTCTGGTGTGCGCGGGTTCTGGCGCTGTCAGGCTGGATGATGTCCCCGCGTAATCTGACCATCCACAATCCTCCCGATCTCCGCTCCGGCAGCTCCCGTCCGTGATGGGAAATCCCTCCCTCAACGGTGTATGCCTTCAGCTTTTATATCTTCCAGCAACTGAACAGCTGACCGAAGGATGGTGACGTTGATTATCCGTATCGCATCGAAACGCTGTCGGCCTATCTGACGCCGACCTGCAAGGAACGGCTGCACAAGGATGCGAAGCAACGTAAAGACCTGGGCGAATCGCGGAAGCGCGTGCGGGGTGTGTCGGAGATCCCGGAACGGGGCTACCGGAATGACAGCGTCACCATTATTGACCGCGATAACTGGCGGGTTCGTCTGGATCTGGTCACCGATGAATATGTTAACTCTGAGCCGGTTAATCGCCCACTGGTGCGCTATCCGCTGAAAGTGGTGCGCTGGGATAAAAATCCGGAAGCCAACCCGTTCGGTCTGACGCTGGATTGTCTCTCGGAAGCGCCGCAGCGTCTGGAAGCGGCCCCTGTGGTTAAGGAAGAGAAAAAGGGAGTGTTTAACTGATGAGATTACGACGATTTTTGTTGTTGCTGGCCTGTCTTGCCGCATTACCGGCGCAGGCGGTTGAACTGGTGAAGTGGGAGCGCATCCCTCTGCCGGTGGCCCTGACCTGCTATGCCGCGCAAAGTCTGTACGCACCGTCACGAACGATTGAGCCGCTGCCCGCATGGGGATTGCAGGGTTACAGCGTGGTGGCGCTAGCTATTTTGCTGCGGAAATTAAGGCCCCGCGTTGGATACGTACAGATGATGTTTCCTTTGAGCTTCTTACGGAGCAGTATTTTTACAGCAAATCATTACGACCAGCGACAGAGTGGAGTTATCGGAAAGTAGTTCGTTCTTTTGAGGATTTTACGCTTCAGCAACCCGCAGAAATTACTTATCTGACCGTGCTTAAATGGCGGCACACGGTACTTAACGATCTAAATCTGGCTCCCCGAACCTGGAATAATAAAGTGGCGCATATGCGGACGCTATTCAACTTCGGTATCAAACAGGGATTATTGAAGCAGGCTGAAAATCCTTTCAACGGTGCAGTAGTTCGCCCGGGAACGAAAAAGAAGAAGACATTAACCCAGACGCAAATGGATACGTGTATCGGTTAATGGAACAGTATATGGAATGTGAAAAGGAAAGGGGATATTGCAGTGTGTTTAATGGACGACGAAATGCCTTGTTCCCCACCTGGCTCTGGCTGACGGTTATGAATGTATTTCGTTATACCGCCATACGGCAGAACCAGCTTCTGCATATCCGGCTTGGTGATATAAATTTCGAAGAACGATGGATCGATTTGAACATAGAAGGAGCCAGGAATCATCGTGAGCATCGGGTTCCGGTCGTGTCAGCACTCTATCCGTCACTGGAGTATCTTGTGATAAAAGCAGGCGAAGCCGGGATGGAGCGAAATCATCAGGTCTTCAACGTTGGGTGGTTTGACCTGATGAGAAAGCATAAATATCCCGAGGTGATGAACGAGTATCCGCTGAGAGCGTTTTTCCGGCGCTTGTCCAGAGAGTGTAAGCTCACAGTGACACCAAACCGGTTTCGCCACACGGTGGCAACCCATATGATGAAATCACCGGAGCGTAATCTGTACGCAGTGAAAAAACTGCTGGGTCATGTCAGTATCACTTCAACGCTGGAATATATTGATGAAAGTGTTGATAGTCTGAGGGATATACTGGAAACAGAGATGATGTAGTCAGTGGATGAATATGTCGCTGACACAATTTGACATTAACAAAAAATATCTGTAAATATCACGCACGAAAAAACAGACTTGCTCGAACAAGTCTGTTTTTCTGGAGCCTTTTCTCAACCACAAGTAACAGCGTTACATCGTGTTTTTACTGGCTCGCCTTCGTGTCCGTCAGGATTGCATCTTGCAAATCTGACCAACCGGCTTTAAATAGTGGTGCCCGGACTCGGAATCGAACCAAGGACACGGGGATTTTCAATCCCCTGCTCTACCGACTGAGCTATCCGGGCAACGGGGCGCATTAAACCGTAATCACCGATTCACGTCAATAAAATTTCGCTAAATACGGTTTGTTTGCTTAACTTTGCGGCAAAAAGACCACTATGTCAGCGCACCGCCCTGGCGGCACTGCGCAAAACGCAGGACATCTTCTGCCAGACGTTGAGCGGTGTCGACATCGGTCTGGCTGCGGTTAACCAGCATCCGGCTCAGGCAGCCTTCCAGAATCAGTTCCATCTGCTTCGCCACCATTGCCGGATCGTCGACTTCCAGTTGAGTGAGCAGTTCATGACTGAAATCATATGCTGCCTTTTTTTGCTGATCGGCCAGCTGATGAACAGGATGGTCTGGATCCGGATAAAACGTACAGGCGGCGATAAACAGGCAGCCAGGGTAGCGATGATTACTGACGCATTCGGTGAGCGCGCCGTAGCGGGCCAGCAGTTTTTGCTCGTTAGTCAGTTCATCATTATGCATAAGCTGTCTGCGCCAGGCGTCGACCTGCTGACTAAGATAGCGCAATACGTCGTAAAGCAACGCTTCACGATCGGGCCAGAAACGCTGTAGTTCCTCCAGCGGGTAATCAAGGCGCTCGGCAACCATTTCTAGTGTGGTGCTGGCTATCCCTCTTATTTCGAGTAATTTAAGGGCTTCTCCCAGGACGTCTTCACGTTGCACGATGTTCTCCTCCATTTAATCCCCAGAAGTGTCGCTTACTGCGGCAGATTCTGCAAATGTGTATGAAAAGCAGGCGCATCCATAAACCCTGTTACCCGGTATTCCGGGTGCTCGTTACCTGCAGAATCAAAAAACAAAATTGTCGGTAAACCCAGTACCTTGAGGCGTTTTAACAGGGCAATATCTTCAGCACTGTTGGCGGTAACGTTAGCCTGCAACAGTAGACTGTTATTCAATGTCTGACGAACCTGAGGATCGCTAAACGTGTATTTCTCAAACTCTTTACAGGCTACGCACCAGTCCGCATAGAGATCGAGCATTACCGGTTTACCCTGCGCCTGAGCCAGAGCGCGATCCAGGTCTTCCACATTCGTGATGCGGGTAAAGTTCAGGTGCGCCTGTTCAGCGCCGGGCGGCGCGCCAAAGGCCCAGTCCTGAAGCGGGCGGGCACAGACCAGCGTGGCACCCAGCAAGATAATCTGCACCGCACGCATCCAGGGCTGCGGTGCTTTCAGGCTGGTGATAAAGGCCCAGCCGAAGAAGGCGATACCGAGCAGCGACCACAGTCGTAATCCCTGAACGTCGCCAACGATCCGCTCCAGCAGAAAGACCGGTAATGCAAGAATAATAAAACCGAACGCGGTTTTAACATGCGCCATCCACGGCCCGCTTTTGGGTAACAGGCGATTGCCGAAGACCGTCACCAGGATAAGCGGCAGGCCCATACCCAGCGCGTAAAGATACAGCGTGCCGCCGCCGAGCCACAGATTACCGCTCTGAGCGATATAGAGCAGGATCGCACTGAGGGGGGCGGTGGTGCAGGGAGAACAAATCAGTCCGGCAATCGCCCCCATTATAAATACGCCGCCGGGAGAACCTCCCTGCTGGCGGTTGCTCATCAGCGCCAGCCGCGTCTGTAATGAAGAGGGTAGTTGCAGAGTAAACAGGCCAAACATCGAGAGAGCCAGCAGGGTAAAGATGATGGACAGGCCAATCAGCACATAGGGATGCTGAAGCGCCGCCTGAAATTGCAGCCCTGCGGCGGCAACGACCAGCCCGAGCGCGGTGTAAGTTAGCGCCATTCCCTGTACATAAATAAAGGCCAGCAGTAGCGCACGAGGGGTAGAGAGCCGATGCTGACCACCGAGAACGATGCCGGAGATTAATGGATACATGGGGAGTACGCAGGGCGTAAAGGCAATGCCAATGCCGATCAACAATGCCCACAGGGCAGTGAAGGGCAGGGCTGCGTCGCTGCTTTCTCTTACCCCAGCTCCCTCCCCGGGAGAGAGGGAGGTGCTGGCGTCGGCGTCGCTATTTGCTGTTACTTCGGCTTCAGGATGAGTGGCACCCTCCGCCGCGGATGCGGACAGTTTCCTCTCCTGGGGGAGAGGGCGTACTTCACTTACCGGCACCACTTTAGTCTCCGGCGGATAGCAGAGCCCGCTGGCAGCACAACCCTGATACGTTACCGTTAATGAAGCCTCTTTCCCGGCAGAATAGATGTCTACCGGTACCGATAGTGTCTGGCGATAAATTTCACTTTTGCCGAAGAATTCATCTTCATGGCTCTCTCCCATCGGGAGCTGCAGCGGGCCAATATCTGCCTGCGTAGCCGTCACCTTAATGTGCTGGCGATAGAGATAATATCCCTCTTTTACCTGCCAGTTTAGGGTAACTACACGTTGGTCTTGCTGAAAATTAAAGGCAAATGCCTGGTCGGCCGGGACGAAATTCGAGCGCCCCGGGGCGTCAAAAAGACCGGCAAAGGCTGACGTGCTGCACAGCAGCAGGATCAGCGTAAGGATGCGTTGAGCCATGAGAGGTAATCACTGTCTCCGTGAATAACGGGTAAAACCAAAAGTTCAGGGGTCTGATACGGGTGGTGGGCTTTGAGGCTGTCCAGCAGCGCTTGCTGATGTGCAGGCGACGTTTTTAGCACCATCTGCACCTCATATTCCTGCTCCAGTTTGCCTTCCCAGTAATAGAGCGAGCTCGCGCCAGGCAGGATCGTTACGCAGGCAGCAAGCTGGTCGCCCAACACTTTTGCTGCCAAATCCTGGGCGGTAGCTTCATCCGGGGCGGTACAGAGTACGACAACGGCTTCGGGTGTGGTCATCATTAACCTCGTATCAGGGGAAAGAGGCACTATACCACGGTGGGAAGAAAGGGTTGATGACGCGGGCCACTCAATGGCCCGCGTTTAAAAACATTTACAACATAATGCTGCCGAAAATAAAACCGAAGATCACACATAGCGTGATGGCGATAACGCCGGGGATCAGGAACGCGTGATTGAAGACATATTTGCCGATGCGGGTTGAGCCAGTATCATCCATCTCTACCGCTGCCAGCAACGTAGGATAGGTGGGCAGAACGAACAGCGCTGAGACGGCGGCAAAAGACGCTATGGCCGTCAGCGGGCTAACGCCCAGCAGCAGCGCAGCAGGCATCAGTGCTTTGGTCGTTGCCGCCTGCGAGTAAAGCAGGGTGGCGGCAAAAAAGAGTACGATCGCCAGTAGCCACGGGTAGCTGTTTAACAGGTCGCCCGCTATCGTCTGAATATCACTAATATGGTGCTTCACAAAGGTATCGCCCAGCCAGGCAACGCCAAGCACGCAGATACAGGCGCTCATGCCGGATTTAAAGGTACCGGCGTTGAGGATCTCTCCGGTATCGACTTTACAGGTCAGGCAAATCAACGTCGCAATAGTCAGCATGAACACCACAATCGCTTCATTACGCGGCAGGATCGGGTTGGCAATTAATCCGACGGTTGGGCTAATCGCCGTGGCGTACAGCATCACTGCAATAATCCCAATCAAAAACAGCATCACCGAACGCTTCGCATGGGGCTTAAGCATAAACACCTGGCTACCGCGCAGTTTGATTTCCCCTTTCGCCAGACGCTCCTGATACACCGGATCATCCTTTAGCTCGGCGCCAAGAAAGTTACACACGATGGCAGTAAGCATAACGGCGATCAGAGTGACCGGAATACAGATAGCCAGCAGCGTCAGATAGCTAACGCCCAGCGGTTCAAGAATACCGGCGAAGAAGACTACGGCGGCAGAAATTGGTGAGGCAGTAATGGCGATTTGCGAGGCGACCACGGCAATGGACAGCGGGCGCGAAGGGCGAATTCCCTGCTCTTTGGCGACCTCGGTGATCACCGGTAGCGTTGAGAACGCCGTATGCCCGGTTCCGGCGAGGATCGTCATAAACCACGTTACCAGCGGTGCAAGAAACGTAATATATTTTGGGTGCCGCCGCAGCATACGCTCGGCGAGGCTGACCAGAAAGTCCATCCCGCCAGCCACCTGCATGGCAGCGATAGCGGCAATCACGGCCATGATGATTTCAATCACATCAAACGGGATCGCGCCGGGGGGGATCTGAAAAAAGAGCGTCAGGACAAGGACACCCAATCCGCCAGCAAACCCAATACCTATGCCGCCAAGCCGCGCACCAAGGTAAATCGCCAGCAGGACAATAACGAGTTCTGCACCAAACATATAAACCTTCTTATTTTTTAATTAATTGATATTAAATTGTTGCAATTAGGTAATCACAAGCAACAAAAAAGGCACGTCATCGCTGACGTGCCTTTATGTTTAACCGGAACTGTTATTGTTCACTTTCATCGGTATAACGTTTTGCCTTATAAGCCGGATGCATAAGATTCTGTGCTGAAAAAATATCGTCCAGTTCAGCTTCGGTAAGCAGACCGCGCTCCAGGACGACTTCGCGCACGCTCTTACCCGTTTCAGCGCAAATTTTGCCAACAATATCACCATTATGGTGGCCGATATACGGATTAAGATAGGTCACAATGCCGATAGAGTTATAGACATAGCTTTCACAAACGGCTTTGTTCGCCGTAATACCATTAACGCATTTTTCCAGCAGGTTGTAGCACGCATTGGTCAGAATGTGAATCGATTCAAACATCGCCTGACCAATGACCGGCTCCATGACGTTCAACTGAAGCTGACCGGCTTCTGAGGCCATCGTCACGGTAGTATCGTTGCCAATAACTTTAAAGCAGACCTGGTTAACCACTTCTGGTACCACCGGGTTAACTTTTGCTGGCATGATTGACGAGCCAGCCTGCAATTCCGGGAGGTTAATTTCATTTAACCCGGCACGTGGACCAGAAGAGAGCAGGCGCAGGTCATTACAGATTTTCGACATCTTAACGGCCAGGCGTTTCAGGGAGCTGTGAACCATCACGTACGCGCCACAGTCAGAGGTCGCCTCAATCAGATCTTCAGCAGGCGTCACCATCAAATTACTGACTTCAGCCAGCTTTTGCACCGCCAGTTGTTGATAACCATCCGGCGTGTTCAGACGCGTACCGATGGCTGTTGCGCCGAGGTTAACTTCCAGCAGGAGTTCAGCTGTACGCAGCAGGTTTTTTGTCTCTTCACGCAGTAGTACGCTAAAGGCATGGAATTCCTGGCCAAGCGTCATTGGCACTGCATCCTGAAGCTGGGTACGGCCCATTTTCAGCACGTCCTGGAACTCAACGGCTTTTTTCTCAAAACCTTCGCTTAACTGATGGATAGCATCAATCAGTTTTACGATAGAAGCGTAAACTGCAATGCGGAATCCGGTCGGGTAGGCGTCATTAGTGGACTGGCATTTATTAACGTGGTCATTAGGATTGAGGAACTGATACTCGCCTTTCTGATGGCCCATCAGTTCAAGTCCGATATTGGCCAGCACTTCGTTGGTATTCATGTTTACGGAAGTTCCTGCGCCGCCCTGGTAGACGTCGACCGGAAACTGATCCATACATTTGCCATTGTTCAGAACTTCATCACAGGCGGCAATGATGGCATTTGCCACATTTTTCGGGATGGTCTGCAGCTCTTTATTCGCCAACGCTGCGGCTTTCTTCACCATCACCATTCCGCGGACAAACTCAGGAATATCGCTGATTTTGTTGTTACTGATGTAGAAGTTTTCAATCGCTCTCAGAGTGTGAACGCCATAGTAGGCATCCGCTGGAACTTCCCTGGTGCCCAACAGGTCTTCTTCGATACGAATGTTGTTTAACATGTAAACCTTCTCTTTCAAGCTGCCAATGATTACACCAAATACGCAGTGTTTATGAGGGTATGCGCATTTTCTGACCGACGATTATCTCCCGAATCGGCCCGGTGCCCACGATCATATGCTGATGATAGCGAATTGCAGTAATCTGGATCACTTATTCTGCGACGAATCGCAAGATAATTATTGATGTGTGAAATGTATCACCCCCCTGAACATCCAGCTTAAAATTACGGGGTACTTTGGTTGAAGTTTGGCTTTTCGTCTCCATCTCATCAGGATGCGTTTCGCAAACCCATTTTTGGCAAAGGCTGACTGACCGTTGCCCACCACAGGAGAAGCCAGTGCGCTGGATACCTTTACTTGCTGTTTTTCTTTATGTTTATATCGAAATTTCGATATTCATTCAGGTCGCTCATGTGCTGGGCGTGCTATTAACCTTGCTGCTGGTGATTTTCACCTCATTCATCGGCATGTCGCTGGTGCGTAACCAGGGATTCAAAAACTTTTTGCTGATGCAGCAGAAAATGGCAGCCGGAGAAAGCCCGGCGGCTGAGATGACAAAAAGCGTTTCGCTGATCATTTCCGGCCTGTTATTGATCCTGCCAGGATTTTTTACTGACCTGCTGGGCTTGCTGTTGCTGTTACCGCCAGTGCAAAAGCATCTGACGTTAAAACTGCTGCCACACTTGCGCTTTTCGCGGATGCCGGGCGGGGGATTTAGCGCCGGCGGTGGTAATACGTTTGACGGGGAATATCAGCGTAAAGACGACGTGCGCGACCGGATTGAACATAAAGACGATCGCGATTAACGGGCCTGCCTTTTTTCAGGCCCGACGAGATATTATAACGATGTGATGATGGCCCGCTTCGGCAAGAACAGCCACAGCGCGGCCAGCATGATAATAGCGTAAAGGCTTTTCCATCCCACCATCACCAGTAACAGCAGGCAAAGCAGACCGCCAATGGCGGCCAGAATGCGATAACGTCCTTTGAGTAATCGACACCCTGCCAGCATGCACAGCAAATAAATGACGATGAAAATACCGTTGGCATAAACGATAAGCGCATCCAGATTAATTTGCAGACCGTAAATCGCGAGAGTAGACATCACACAACAGCCTAAAACCGCGTTGAGCGCGTTGATCGGCAGCTGTTTTTTTGACAGGCGGGAAAGGGGACTCTGCGGTTTATACTGCGCCTGCGACCAGACCATTCGCGCAAAACTTTGAATATAAATGTTGAGGCTGGCAAAGCAGGCCAGATAGCCAATAATGCACGCTATCCACTGTGCCTTAACGCCAAAAAGTTGAACCACAATCGCCGGTAATGATGCGGCAGCGGCGAGATCTTCGCCGTAGGCGTTAAATTTCAGCACCACCACAGTACAGGCCCAGTACACGAAACCTGCCAGGAGCAGCCCAATCATTAATGCCCGCGGGAAATCTCTTTCCGGCTGTTTAAACTCGGAGGCCAGATGTGCAAAGGCTTCTAGACCGACAAAGCACCAGAACATTACGGCCAGCGCGGAAAAGAGCGCCGGAGCCTGCACATCCTGAAGAGCAGGGAAAGGAATGTGTGCCAGAGTAATATCGCCAGACCACCAGATGGCGGCGATCAGCATGACGATCAGCAACGCAACAATACTCTGTAGATTCGCGCTGGAGCGTGCCCCGCGGGTACCGACAAACCAGATGAGCGCAAGCGTAATCAGTTCAGCGACCAGTAATTGCCAGCCGGACCAGCCAAACATCGCCTGCCAGAAACCGGCCGCAATATGTAAGGCGGCGGGTAATCCTACTGGAATAACCGATAAAAACAGCCAGCCGGTAACGCGCTCAAGGCGCGGTCCAAATGCCAGGCCGACAAAATGCGCCACGCCGCCAGCGCTCGGAAAGTGACGCCCGAGAATGGCAAAGACAATCGCAATCGGAAAAACCAGCAAAATAAGCGCGGGCCACGCCCATAAACTGTTATTTCCGGCGACCAGTGCCGCCAGCGCCGGAACGGCAAAAACGCCGGTCCCCAGTAGTGAAGTGGATAGCAGACCAACGCCCTGAGCGAGCCCTAATTCCTGTTTCAATCCCGCCATTTCTTTTTCTCTATGAGTCATTTACGCATCATTGATGGTATCACATTGCGTTTTAAGCGCTCTGACACTTGCGAGCATTGTCTATTTTTTAACGCGTTAATGGCGGGAAGATAAATTTTTTTCACTCTCCCCCCTTGAAGGGGCAAAAACCGACCCCCATCTCTCAGGCACTAGTTGAAGAAGCCTGTGGCTCTTTGACGTCATCCATAACTGATAAAGACTTTCTCAAAGGAGAGCTATCAATGAGTATTCGTCCGCTACATGATCGTGTGATCGTCAAACGTAAAGAAGTTGAGTCCAAATCTGCTGGCGGTATCGTTCTTACCGGTTCTGCGGCAGGTAAATCAACTCGTGGCGAAATCATCGCTGTCGGTAAAGGCCGCATTCTGGAAAACGGTAATGTGCAGCC
>Ga0302347_1002566_pt1 | contig 18050 bp, 14 predicted proteins | sample PhyWR1_FD_202178 | JGI IMG/M metagenome (GOLD analysis project Ga0302347, IMG submission 202178) | Leaf surface microbial communities from wheat plants in UC Gill Tract Community Farm, Albany, California, United States - DLSL W.R1 (v2)... | ecosystem: Host-associated > Plants > Phyllosphere >...
TGTCTACCTTGTTGGTGTAGTATTAACCAACATAGGGTGACTTTATTTCACCCCGTTTATTTCAACGGATGTGCTTTCGTAAAGCAATAGTAAACTGATATTCTACCACACTATGAGCAAAACACATTTGACCGACAAGAAGTTTTCCGACTTCGCCCTGCACCCTAAAGTAGTTGAAGCCCTTGAAAAGAAAGGATTTCATAACTGCACTCCTATCCAGGCATTAGCGCTTCCGCTAACGCTTGAGAATCGTGACGTGGCAGGGCAGGCGCAAACCGGTACAGGCAAAACGATGGCGTTTCTGACGTCAACGTTCCATTATTTACTTTCTCACCCAGTTCCTGAGAACCGTCAGGTGAATCAACCGCGGGCATTAATCATGGCCCCGACCCGCGAATTAGCGGTGCAGATCCACTCCGACGCGGAACCTCTTGCTGAAGCGACAGGCCTAAAATTAGGACTTGCTTACGGCGGTGATGGTTACGATAAACAGCTTAAAGTACTGGAAAGCGGTGTCGATATTCTGATTGGCACTACCGGTCGTTTAATCGACTATGCTAAACAGAACCATATTAACCTGGGTGCAATCCAGGTCGTGGTTCTCGATGAAGCCGATCGTATGTACGATCTTGGTTTTATTAAAGATATTCGTTGGTTATTCCGTCGTATGCCAGCGACTGATCAGCGCCTTAATATGCTGTTCTCTGCCACCCTCTCTTACCGTGTCCGCGAGCTGGCATTTGAACAAATGAACAATGCGGAATATGTCGAAGTTGAACCGGAACAAAAAACGGGACACCGCATAAAAGAAGAGTTGTTCTATCCATCCAACGAAGAAAAAATGCGTTTGTTGCAGACGCTGATTGAAGAAGAGTGGCCAGATCGCGCCATTATTTTTGCTAATACTAAACATCGTTGTGAAAGTATCTGGGGCCATTTGGCTGCGGATGGCCATCGTGTCGGCCTGCTGACCGGTGATGTCGCACAGAAAAAACGTCTGCGCATTCTTGAAGCATTCACCCGGGGCGATTTAGATATTTTAGTCGCAACCGACGTAGCAGCACGCGGTTTACATATTCCTGCGGTAACACATGTGTTTAACTACGATCTTCCCGATGATTGTGAAGACTATGTACACCGTATCGGCCGTACTGGTCGTGCCGGTGCCAGCGGTCACTCGATAAGTTTAGCATGTGAAGAATATGCGCTGAATGTTCCTGCAATTGAGACCTATATTGGTCACTCAATTCCGGTCAGCAAATATAATCCCGATGCGTTGTTAAATGAACTGCCAGCACCAAAACGTCTGTCTCGTAGCCGTCCAGGCAACACACAGCGTCGTGGTAGCTCAGCACCCCGTAGTCATCGTCGGCGCGCAGGTTAAAATTTATGACAGGTTCGGCCTCACTGTATGCAGCAATCGATTTAGGTTCTAACAGCTTTCATATGCTCGTAGTACGTGAGGTTGCGGGAAGTATACAAACCCTCTCCCGCATTAAAAGAAAAGTGCGTCTTGCCGCGGGCTTGAACCGTGATAACGTACTTTCTCCCGAAGCGATGGAACGTGGCTGGCAGTGTTTGCGTTTATTCGCAGAACGATTGCAGGATATACCTCAGGGCCAGATCCGGGTTGTGGCAACGGCAACACTACGTCTTGCCGTTAATGCCGATGAGTTTCTGGCCAAGGCTGAAGAGATCCTCTCCTGCCCAGTACAGGTTATTCGTGGCGAGGAAGAAGCGCGTTTGATCTATCAGGGTGTGGCTCATACCACTGGCGGAGCCGATCAGCGTCTGGTTGTCGATATTGGTGGGGCCAGTACTGAGCTGGTTGCAGGAACCGGAGCCCAGGCAACGTCACTGTTTAGTTTATCGATGGGTTGCGTCACCTGGCTTGATCGTTTCTTTAATGACCGAAATCTGACTCAAGAAAACTTTGCGGCGGCTGAGGATGCTGCCAGTGATATTCTGGAACCGATAATCACTGAGCTAACACAGAATAGCTGGAAAGTTTGTGTCGGTGCTTCAGGCACCGTACAGGCGCTGCAAGAAATCATGCTGGCACAAGGTATGGATGAACGGATCACGCTGCCAAAATTACAGCAACTCAAGCAACGTGCCATTCAGTGTGGTCGTCTTGAAGAACTGGAAATTGAAGGTCTGACGCTGGAGCGAGCCCTGGTTTTTCCGAGTGGTCTCGCCATTCTGATTGCCATCTTCAAACGCCTGGATATCGAGTGTATGACGCTCGCAGGTGGCGCCTTACGCGAAGGTCTGGTTTATGGCATGTTACATCTGGCTGTTAACCAGGAAATTTGTCAGAGAACCGTACAGACCATACAGCGCCGTTTTATGGTGGATATCCATCAGGCAAAACGCGTCGCACAGCTGGCAGAGAATTTTGCAGCCCAGGTCGCTGTATCGTGGAAACTGGACGCATTAAGCCAGCAATTACTGACCAGCAGCGCGTTATTGCATGAAATTGGCCTGAGCGTCGATTTCAAACGAGCCCCACAGCATGCTGCTTATCTGGTCAGTAATCTGGACTTACCGGGCTACACGCCTTCACAGAAAAAACTGCTGTCAACGCTGTTACTGAACCAGACCAATGCCATCGATCTTTCGTCTCTGCATCAGCAAAATGCGGTACCGCCACGTATTGCGGAGCGTTTGTGCCGTTTGCTGCGGCTCGCAATCATTTTTGCCAGCCGCCGCCGGGACGATACGCTTCCGAGCATCATGTTAGAAGCAGAGGGTGAAGTGTTACAACTCTCGTTACCTGATGGCTGGCTCCCTCAGCATCCTCTTGGAACAGAATTGCTGGAACAGGAAACCTTGTGGCAGAGCTACGTTCACTGGCCACTGATGGTTGACTGAGTTATTTTTTCTTCGCTTTTGCCAGCATTTCTCGGATGCTGGCAACATTATTTTGCCCTTTTTGCATCCGCTCCTCCGGGGAAACCACTTTACGCTCGGTTTCCCACAACAGATCATCCTGAGGCAGTTCTAACAAGAAGCGACTGGGTTCTGGTCGTATCAGCTCACCATACTGGCGCCGTTCTTTACACAGCGTAAAAGTCAGTTCTTTCTGCGCCCGGGTGATTCCGACATAGGCTAATCGGCGTTCTTCATCGACATTATCTTCATCGATACTGCTTTGATGAGGCAAGAGCCCCTCTTCCATTCCCACCAGGAACACATACGGAAACTCTAGCCCTTTAGAAGCATGTAAGGTCATCAACTGGACTTGGTCCACTTCTTCATCGCTCTCGCCACGTTCCATCATGTCTCGCAAGGTAAACCGCGTCACCACCTGAGTTAATGTCATCGGTTCATCAAGATCGGTACCCTCAAGCATTTCAGTCATCCAGCCAAACAGCTGATTGACATTTTTCATGCGCATTTCTGCTGCTTTCTGACCCGGAGAGGTTTCGTATAACCAGCTTTCATAGTCAATGCCATGAATTAAGTCGCGCACAGCGGCTATCGGTTCACGTTCAGAGAGGCGTCTGATTTCCCCAAGCCAGTGAGTAAAACGCTGTAAGGCCTCCAGTCCTCGACCACTTAATGTCTGGCTAAGACCGAGATCGAAGCTGGCATTGAATAAACTTTTATTCCGCCCCATTGCCCAGTCACCCAATTTCTGTAACGTTGCCGGGCCAATTTCACGACGAGGTGTATTCACTATTCGTAAGAAGGCACTGTCGTCATCAGGATTGGTCAGCACCCGCAGATAAGCGAGCAGGTCTTTGATTTCCGGGCGAGAGAAAAAGGATGTTCCACCCGAAATACGGTATGGGATGCGGTTTTGCATCAACATCTTCTCAAAGACCCGTGACTGGTGGTTACCACGGTACAAAATCGCATAGTCGCCGTAGCTGGTCTTATTAATAAAGTGATGGGCTATCAGCTCACCCGTCACTCTTTCAGCTTCATGCTCTTCATGGTTCGCGCTCACGACTTTGAGTTCACAGCCATAGCCTAGCTCTGAAAAGAGACGTTTTTCGAACACATGGGGATTATTGGCAATCAGGATATTTGCCGCTTTTAAAATACGTCCGGAAGAACGGTAGTTTTGCTCAAGTTTAATCACTTTAAGGGCAGGGAAATCCTGGTTCAGCAGCACCAGGTTTTGCGGGCGTGCCCCACGCCACGAGTAGATAGACTGATCGTCATCTCCAACCACCGTAAAACGTGCCCGGGTTCCCGCTAACAGTTTCACCAGCTCATACTGGCTAGTGTTGGTGTCCTGATATTCATCCACCAGCAAATAACGAATACGGTTCTGCCAGCGTTCCCTGACCTCTTCATTGCGCTGTAGCAGCAGGGTTGGCAGCAGGATCAAGTCATCAAAATCCAGCACATTGCAGGATTTTAAATGACTGTTATACAAATCATAACAATGCGCGAAGATACGGTCTTGTTCACCTTTTGCCCGGGCAGCCGCCTCGGCAGGTGTCAGCAAGTCGTTTTTCCAGTTAGAGATGGTCGAAATCAGGCTCTTTAACAAGACCTTATCGTCTTCAATTAATCCTTCCGTCAGCTCTTTAAGCAATGCTGTCTGATCGGTATCATCAAACAGTGAGAAGTTGGCTTTGATGCCTAATGCCGCATGTTCCCGTTTGATGATTTCTAACCCCAGGGTATGGAAAGTCGCAATCATCAGTCCCCGCGCTTCTTTACGCCCCATCGTTTTCGCCACACGCTCTTTCATTTCGCGCGCCGCTTTATTGGTAAAGGTTACCGCCGCAATATGCCTAGCCTGATAGCCACACTCATGGATCAGATGCGCTATTTTATTGGTAATGACACGCGTTTTACCTGAGCCTGCACCGGCTAAAACCAGGCATGGCCCGGTGACAAATTCGACGGCTTGTTGTTGACCGGGATTTAGACGCATAAAATCACTCAATGAAAGTCAGGAGGGAAGAAAGTCAGCATGGTAGTATAGCGAGCGTAATCCACATGACTCAAGGTAACATCATGGCAAAAACTGCTGCTGCACTACATATCCTTGTTAAAGAAGAGAAACTGGCTCAAGAGATCCTCACCGAGCTGAAAAATGGCGGTGATTTCGAAAAGCTGGCTAAGAAACATTCTACTTGCCCGTCAGGCAAAAAAGGCGGTCATTTAGGTGAGTTCCGCCAGGGCCAGATGGTACCGGCGTTTGATAAAGTGGTCTTCTCCTGCCCGGTACTGGAGCCTTATGGTCCGCTGCACACGCAGTTTGGCTACCATATCATTAAGGTGTTATACCGTAATTAATAAAGCCTTCAGAACCCCCTTTTTCTGTCAGGGGGTTCCGACTTGAAGCTAAAAGCAAAAAGGGAAAACGCTGTTTTCCCTTTTTAACGACCGTATTTATGTCTTCAGAATCGCAGTGAGTGATTACTCTGCAACTGCGATACGTTTCATATCAGTCATGTAGCCGCGCAGTTTTTTACCTACTTTTTCGATTTCATGGCTACGAATCGCTTCGTTCACATCACGCAGCTGCGCGTTATCGACGGTAGTCGCAGGGCCTTCTTTGCCCAGATCGCCTGCCTGCAGTGTGGTCATAAACTCTTGCAGCAGTGGTACTGCAGCGTAAGAGAACAGATAGTTACCGTATTCAGCAGTATCAGAGATAACCACGTTCATTTCATACAGACGCTTACGAGCGATGGTGTTAGCAATCAGTGGCAGCTCATGCAGTGACTCGTAGTAAGCTGATTCTTCGATGATCCCAGCATCAACCATAGTTTCAAAGGCCAGTTCAACCCCTGCTTTCACCATGGCAATCATTACAACGCCCTGATCAAAGTAAGCTTGCTCTGCGATTTTACCTTCAAACTGTGGCGCAGTTTCGAATGCCGTTTTACCGGTCTCTTCACGCCAGGTCAGCAGGTTCTTATCGTCATTTGCCCAGTCAGCCATCATACCGGAAGAGAATTCGCCGGAAATGATATCGTCCATATGTTTCTGGAACAGTGGCGCCATGATGGTTTTCAGCTGCTCAGACAATGCATAAGCACGGATTTTCGCTGGGTTAGACAGTCTGTCCATCATCAGCGTGATGCCGCCTTGTTTCAGCGCTTCGGTGATGGTTTCCCAGCCGAACTGAATCAGTTTTTCTGCATAAGCAGCGTCAGTACCTTCAGACACTAACTTGTCAAAGCACAGCAAAGAACCCGCTTGCAGCATACCGCACAGGATAGTTTGCTCGCCCATCAGGTCAGACTTCACTTCAGCAACGAAAGAAGACTCCAGAACACCAGCGCGATGACCACCAGTTGCAGCAGCCCAGGCTTTAGCAATCGCCATGCCTTCGCCTTTTGGATCGTTTTCTGGGTGAACAGCAATCAGAGTCGGTACACCGAAACCACGTTTGTATTCTTCACGCACTTCAGTACCTGGGCACTTAGGCGCAACCATGACAACAGTGATGTCTTTACGAATTTGCTCACCCACTTCAATCACGTTGAAGCCATGAGAGTAACCCAGCGTCGCGCCTTCTTTCATCAGTGGCTGTACCGCCTGAACAACAACTGAGTGCTGCTTGTCTGGCGTCAGGTTAACAACCAAGTCCGCCTGTGGGATCAGCTCTTCATAGGTGCCAACAGTAAAACCGTTTTCGGTCGCTTTACGCCATGAAGCACGTTTCTCAGCAATCGCTTCAGCACGCAGGGTGTAAGAAACATCCAGACCTGAGTCACGCATGTTCAGACCCTGGTTAAGGCCCTGTGCGCCGCAGCCGACAATAACCACTTTTTTGCCTTTGAGGTAATTGGCTTCATCAGCGAATTCGTCACGCCCCATAAAGCGACATTTACCCAACTGCGCTAACTGCTGACGCAGGTTCAAAGTGTTGAAATAATTAGCCATTGTCGAACTCCGTGATTATCTGGTGGTACTGCTTGTCTCGGTATGCAGCGTATTTGCGCTGCCTGAATAAGCTTACTATATGACAGGAAAAGCGTTGCTGAAATTGATATATTAACAACGTCACATTGCAATTTATGCAATACCAGATAATGAGGAATGACCGTGGACTTACGTGACCTGAAAATGTTTCTGCATTTAGCCGATAGCCGCCATTTTGGACGCAGTGCGCGCGCTATGCATGTCAGTCCCTCCACGCTTTCACGTCAGATCCAACGCCTGGAAGAGCACCTGAATCAACCGCTGTTTGTACGCGATAATCGTACCGTCACCTTAACCGAAGCGGGCGAGCAGTTACGCCAGTTTGCTCAGCAGACGATGCTGCAATATCAGCAGATGCGCCATACGCTCGGTCAGGAAGGGCCTTCCCTGAGTGGTGAATTACATCTTTTCTGTTCGGTTACCGCGGCCTATAGCCATTTACCGCCGATTCTTGATCGCTTTCGCGCCGAGCACCCTTCGGTGGAAATCAAACTGACCACTGGTGATGCCTCCGATGCGGTTGAAAAAGTGGACTCCGGTGAAGCAGATATGGCTATTGCTGGAAAACCAGAAACGCTACCGCCCGGTGTCGCTTTTTCTATTCTGGAAGATTTGGCTGTGGTGTTAATTGCCCCTGCCTTACCCTGTCCGGTTCGTACTCAAGTCCAGCAACCGATACCTGACTGGACTAAGGTTCCGTTTATTTTGCCGGAACAAGGACCGGTGCGACGACGTATCGAGCTGTGGTTCCGTCGTAAAAAAATCACCAATCCGTTTATCTATGCCACTGTTGCCGGGCATGAAGCGATGGTATCGATGGTAGCGCTGGGCTGTGGTATTGCCTTGATCCCCGAAATCGTCCTGGAAAATAGCCCGGAACCGGTTCGTAATCGAGTACTGATTATGGATAGAAACGATGAAAATACGCCGTTCGAACTGGGTGTTTGTGTACAAAAAAAGCGGCTCAATGAGCCGCTTATCAGTGCGTTCTGGAAGCTGTTACCAGGTAACCATTAACCCGCCAGGAAGAAACGGAATGCCGGGTTCTGGCTTTCGTCATGGCATTCGTAACCCAATTCATTAAGACGAATTTCAAAATCAGGCTCGTTCTCGCCCAACTCAAAAGCGGCGAGTACGCGGCCATAATCGGTACCATGGCTGCGATAATGGAACAGTGAAATATTCCAGTGCGTTCCGAGTGTGGTTAAGAACTTCAGCAATGCCCCTGGTGACTCTGGAAACTCAAAGCTGTACAACCGCTCATGCAGAGGTTTGGACGGACGTCCTCCCACCATATAGCGGACGTGCAGTTTCGCCATTTCATCATCAGAGAGGTCAACGACACCATAACCACCCGCATTGAGTAGCTCGATTATCTCATGACGCTCTTCAAGACCACGCGTCAGACGAACACCGACAAAAATGCAGGCATTGTCAGAACTGGCATAGCGATAGTTAAACTCCGTGACCGAGCGACCACCCAGCAAATGGCAAAATTGCAGGAAGCTGCCTTTCTTCTCCGGAATGGTCACTGCCAGCAACGCTTCACGCTGCTCACCCAGTTCACAGCGCTCAGAGACATAACGCAGGCCATGGAAGTTAACATTTGCGCCAGACAGAACGTGTGCCAGGCGCTCACCACGGATCTGATGCTGCTGAATGTATTTTTTCATCCCTGCCAGCGCTAAGGCGCCTGACGGTTCTGCCACAGCACGCACATCTTCAAACAAGTCTTTCATGGCCGCACAGATAGCATCACTGTCGACGGTAATGATGTCATCCAGATATTCCTGGCACAGACGGAAGGTTTCATTCCCGATGCGCTTCACAGCAACACCTTCGGCAAATGATCCTACCCGCGCCAGTTCTACAGGTTCACCAGCATCAAGAGCGGCTTTAAGACAAGCAGAGTCTTCTGACTCAACCGCAATCACTTTGATTTGCGGCATCAGTTGTTTAATGACCACTGCCACGCCCGCTGCCAGTCCACCGCCACCGACCGGGACAAAAATCCGGTCAATATGCGCATCCTGCTGTAACAACTCCAGCGCCAGTGTTCCTTGCCCGGCGATCACTGAGGGATGATCAAAGGGATGGACAAAGGTAAAACCTTGATGCTGTGACAGTTCAATGGCCTTCGCCTTTGCTTCGTCAAAATTAGCACCATGCAGTAATACCTCGCCGCCAAAAGCACGGACAGCATCAACCTTAATCTCTGCCGTTGCGACCGGCATCACGATTAGCGACTTAATACCCAGACGCGAAGCTGACAGTGCCACGCCTTGGGCGTGATTACCGGCCGAAGCCGTAATCACGCCACTGGCTTTCTGTTCATGCGTCAGCCCGGCCATCATGTTATAAGCGCCACGCAGCTTAAAGCTGTGTACCGGATGCCTGTCTTCCCGTTTTACCAGAATCACGTTTTCCAGCCGCGAAGAGAGCTTATCCATTTTTTGCAATGGCGTTATCTGGGTCACTTCATATACTGGTGCACGCAAAACAGCGCGCAGATACTCTGCCCCACCAGGGGCATCGGACAGCGGTTGTGGCTCAGCCATCATTAACCCCCAAGCTTGCTTTTATCTCTTACTGCGCCTTTATCCGCACTGGTGGCCAGCATTGCATATGCACGTAAGGCAAAGGAAACCTCACGCTCACGCGCTTTCGGAGTCCAGGCGGCAGCTCCGCGAGCTTCTTGTGCTGCACGGCGCTCGGCCATTAACTCTTCTGATGCTTCCAGCTGGATGCTACGTGACGGGATATCAATCGCAATCATATCGCCATCTTCAATCAGACCGATATTACCGCCACTGCCCGCTTCCGGCGATACGTGACCAATAGACAGGCCTGAAGTACCACCAGAGAAGCGGCCATCAGTAATCAGGGCGCAAGCCTTACCCAGACCCATGGATTTCAGATAGGTCGTTGGGTAAAGCATTTCCTGCATACCCGGACCACCTTTAGGTCCTTCATAACGAATAACCACCACGTCTCCAGCAACGACCTTACCACCGAGGATCGCAGCAACCGCGTCATCCTGGCTTTCGTACACTTTTGCCGGGCCACGGAAGATTAAACTGCCGTCATCAACACCGGCGGTTTTGACGATACAGCCATTTTCAGCGAAGTTGCCGTACAACACCGCAAGGCCGCCATCCTGGCTATAGGCATGCTCTTTAGAACGAATACAGCCCTCTTCACGGTCAACGTCAAGCGTGTCCCAGCGACAAGATTGTGAGAATGCTTTAGTGGTACGAATACCTGCAGGACCGGCTGCGAACATGCTTTTCACCGATTCATCATCGGTCACCATCACGTCATACTGAGCGAGGGTTTCTGGCAGTGTCAGACCTAACACGTTATTCACTTCACGATTAAGCAGACCAGCACGGTCTAATTCACCCAGAATACCGATAACACCACCGGCGCGGTGAACGTCTTCCATATGATATTTTGGTGTACTCGGGGCCACTTTACACAGCTGAGGAACTTTACGGGATAACTGATCGATATCCGTCATCGTGAAGTCAATTTCAGCTTCCTGAGCTGCGGCCAGTAAGTGCAGTACGGTGTTAGTTGAGCCGCCCATCGCAACATCAAGGGTCATGGCATTCTCAAATGCCGCTTTACAGGCGATATTGCGTGGCAGAGCAGATTCATCATCTTTTTCGTAATAACGTTTAGTCAGCTCAACAATACGCTTACCGGCATTGAGGAACAGCTCTTTACGATCGGAGTGTGTTGCCAGCAGTGAGCCATTGCCTGGCTGTGATAATCCCAGCGCTTCGGTCAGGCAGTTCATGGAGTTGGCGGTAAACATACCGGAACACGAACCACAGGTTGGGCAAGCGGAACGTTCGATCTGCTCACTGTCTGCATCACTGACATTCGGATTAGCGCCCTGAATCATCGCATCAACCAAATCCAGTTTAATTATCTGATCGGACAGTTTGGTTTTTCCGGCTTCCATCGGGCCACCGGAGACAAAAATAACCGGAATATTCAGGCGCAGAGACGCCATTAACATTCCCGGGGTGATTTTGTCGCAGTTGGAGATACACACCATCGCATCAGCGCAGTGGGCATTGACCATATACTCAACTGAGTCAGCAATCAGTTCACGGGAAGGTAAGGAATAGAGCATACCGCCATGTCCCATGGCGATACCGTCATCCACCGCAATGGTATTAAATTCTTTTGCTACGCCACCAGAAGCTTCAATTTGTTCAGCGACCAGCTTACCCAAATCACGTAAATGCACGTGTCCTGGCACAAATTGGGTAAATGAGTTCACGACCGCAATGATAGGTTTGCCAAAATCGGCATCCGTCATTCCAGTTGCGCGCCACAGCGCACGGGCACCAGCCATATTACGGCCATGAGTTGTGGTAGCGGAACGATACTTAGGCATTCTTATACTCCAGTCTGTCAAATAGCAGGCGGTTCATGCCGCCCGTCTGGTGTTTGCTTATTTTGCGTTAATAGGGTCTAACCAGCCCCATTTATCTTCAGTCTCACCGGTGAACAGGCCGAAGAACGCGTCTTGAATACGTTTGGTTACCGGACCACGACGGCCTTCACCCACCTGGATACCATCGACACTGCGTACAGGTGTAATTTCTGCGGCGGTTCCAGACATAAAGACTTCATCAGCAAGATAAAGTGATTCACGTGATAACACTTGTTCACGTACTTCTATGCCTAAATCTTTCGCCAGTTTAATGATGGCATCACGAGTAATACCTGGTAATGCAGAAGAGGTAAACGGTGGTGTAAAGATAACGCCGTCTTTTACTTCAAACAGGTTTTCGCCTGCGCCTTCTGAGATATAACCATGAACATCCAGGGCAATCCCTTCCTGGTAACCATGGCGACGCGCTTCACTACCAACCAGTAATGAGGAGAGATAGTTACCGCCCGCTTTCGCCGCAGTCGGAATGGTATTCGGTGCCGCGCGGTTCCAGGAAGAAACCATCGCATCAATACCCTGCTCCAGGGCTTCAGCACCAAGATAAGCGCCCCATGGGAAAGCCGCAATAATAACATCTGTGGTGTAATCGGCTGGAGGGTTAACACCCATACCGACATCACCCACAAAGACCAGCGGGCGAATATAAGCGCTGGTCAGATTATTTTTACGCAGTACCGCACGACAAGCTTCCATCAACTCGTCGACGCTTTGTGATACTGGGAAGCGATAGATTTTTGCTGAGTCGCGCAGACGTTGCATATGTTCGCGATGACGGAAGACTACCGGCCCTTTGTGGGAGTCGTAGCAACGGATGCCTTCAAAAACGGATGTTCCGTAATGCAAGGCATGTGACATAACGTGGACTTTGGCGTTTTCCCACGGCGTCATTTCACCATTGAACCAGATGTAGTCAGCTTTTTTGGTTGTCATGCTTCTCTATCCTTTTACGCTCAGGCGCGAATTTGTTGTGATGTAAGTTGCTGAACTTCGACACAGGCAACATCAACCAGTTTGCTTAACTGGCTGAACAGCAGATCTATCGAACGCGGGCTGGCCACAGTAAGTTCAATGTTGATATTTTCAGGATTAACGTCAGCCACCATATTCATGGAGCAAACCTGAAAACCACGGTGACGGACCACACGTAATACGCGTTCTAATGTTTCCGGGCGGAAGCGAGCCTGCAAGGCGAGTTGATGTTGCATCATAATTCTTTCTCCAGCATTTGTGAGTTACTGGCACCTGGTGGTACCAACGGCCAGACATTCTCGTACTCATCAATTGAGACATGAAGTATGTACGGGCCGTCGCTATTGAGCAGAGTATCGAGCGCGGCTTCTACCTGGTCTTTACGAGTGATACGCTGGCCTGGAATATCAAAAGCGCTGGCCAGTGTCAGGAAATCAGGGTTATCGGAGAGGTTTGTTTCGCTGTAACGCTCAGCAAAAAACAGCTGCTGCCACTGTCGAACCATACCTAAACGCTGGTTATCCAGTAACAGGATCTTCACTGGCAGTTTTTTACGTTTGACCGTTCCCAGCTCCTGAATATTCATCATGAATGAGCCATCGCCAGAGACACAGATAACCGTATCATCGGGTCTGGCCACTTGAGCCCCCACTGCCGCAGGTAACCCAAAGCCCATCGTGCCAAGACCACTTGAAGTAATAAAGTTTTCCGGACGGGTAAAGGTCATATGCTGCGCGGTCCACATTTGATGCTGACCGACGTCGGTGGTGATAACACATTCTTGTGGTTTACGATCGGAGAGCTGCTTAAGCAGCAAAGGGGCGTAGATTGGCTCACCGGGATGATCGTAGCGCCATTCATTTTCTGCTTTCAGCGTCGCGACTTGTTGTTGCCAGTCGGCAATCTGTAACGGTTGCTGCAGAGCAGGCAGCAGTTGGTTCAGCGAACCTTGCAATGCCACATGCGCCTGACGCAATTTGCTCAGTTCAGCAGGGTCGATATCCATATGAATGACTTTGGCATGAGGGGCAAAAGTATTCAATTTGCCGGTGACGCGGTCATCAAAGCGCGCACCAACCGCTATCAGTAAATCACATTCCTGCACTGCCAGATTTGCCGCTTTAGTACCATGCATCCCTAACATACCGGTATAGAACGGGTGCTCAGGTGGAACAGCCCCCAGTCCTTTAAGTGTCGCGGTGGAAGGCATATTGGTCACAGCGATAAATTCACGCAGGGCTGGCACGGCTTGGGCCATACCGACGCCACCGCCGATATACAGCATGGGCTTTTTCGCTGCTGCAAGTAACTCGCGAGCCTGCTGAAGTTCTGCCTCAGGTAACGCATCTTCATCAGCAACGGTCGATAACCAGGCTTCAAAATCACCGTCAGCCAGTTGGATATCTTTAGGAATATCCACTAACACCGGTCCTGGACGACCGCTATTGGCAATTTCAAAAGCTTCTGCCAGCACCCGTGGCAGCTCTTCAATCGACTCAACTAAAAAACTGTGTTTGGTACAGGCTAAAGAGAGACCTAAAACATCAACTTCCTGGAAAGCATCGGTTCCTATCAGTGCAGAACCAACCTGTCCGGTCAAAGCGACTACTGGCACAGAGTCCAACATCGCATCCGCGAGACCGGTTATCAGGTTAGTCGCACCGGGTCCGGATGTCGCAATACAGACGCCCGTTTTGCCGGTAGCACGCGCATAACCGATAGCGGCGATAACCGCCCCTTGCTCATGGCGACACAGTAGATGTTCCACACCGCCGTCATACAATGCATCGTATACCGGCATGATTGCGCCGCCTGGATAACCGAAAACAGTTTCAACACCCTGCGCTCGCAACGCATGTACCACCCATTGCGCACCATTCATAGTTAGTTCCCCGCCTCATTACCAGAGAAACAGAATATTATGCTGTTTTGCATTCTCTGCTCCTCATATTAAATTCTTTATCCAAAAAAAAACCCCGGACCTTTCGGTGCGGGGTTTCTTTTCGATTAAGACTTGATTTTTAAGCCTTTCTTTCTCCAAGTGCAGCCCCGCACGGTGGGATAATAATCACCACAATGCTAATCACGACTAGGCTAATCACTCGTAGTAGGGCTGTCATTTTTTGTACTTTCAATCATCTTGCTCGAAGTAATGCCTACAGAGTTATCACAGTATCAGATAGAAACACAAGATTTTTTTATAAAAAAACTGAGCGAAATAAAGCAAATTGACGAAAAACACATTGAATTTAAAAACAAAAAAGAACAATGAAGAAAATTTATCAAATCAACCAACAAACAAGTTTTTTACTTGGCGTCAGATAAAAAAATGATGGCTACTGGAGCTGACTCTCAGAAAAAAGATAACAAAAACTCAGGCCATAAATTTTACTGGCACTCCGTTCAGCTATAGAAAATGTATGATTTTTAAGCGAGTAGGAATACGGCATGATGAATTTTTCATGGAGGAGATATGTCTCTGTCAGTTATTCATACCAGGGCAGCATTAGGCGTCAGTGCGCCGCTAGTCACTGTAGAAGTCCATATCAGCCGCGGATTACCTGGCCTGACTCTGGTCGGTCTACCAGAAACAACGGTCAGAGAAGCCCGCGACCGAGTACGTAGCGCCATTATCAATAGTGGATATACCTTCCCTGCCCGTAAGATAACCATTAACCTGGCACCGGCAGATCTCCCGAAAGAAGGGGGACGTTACGATCTGCCCATTGCTATCGCGCTGCTCGCGGCTTCTGAGCAGCTCAGTACGACGATGCTGGCACAATATGAGTTCGTGGGTGAGCTGGCTTTAACAGGCGCATTACGGGGCGTACCAGGCGCTATATCAGCAGCCCTTGAAGCCTTGAAGGCAGGCCGAAATATTGTCGCAGCCACAGAGAATGCTGCTGAATTAGGTTTGATAGAACAATCCGGCTGTTTAGTGGCGCAACATTTAACAGAAGTCTGTAGCTGGCTTGAAGAAAAAAGTCAGTTAGCCCGCCCAGTAGCCCCCCACTATACCTCTCCCCCTTCAGATTCTGATCTGAACGAAATTATTGGTCAAAGCCAAGGGAAGCGAGCGCTGGAGATAACAGCCAGTGGAGGACACAATTTATTGCTAATCGGCCCGCCAGGAACAGGAAAAACAATGCTGGCCAGTCGACTTAATACGCTGCTTCCGCCATTAAGCAACAGCGAAGCGCTACAGAGCGCTGCAATCCTAAGCCTGGTACAACCTTCACTTTCCTGGCGTCAGTGGCGTCAGCGTCCATTCAGGGCCCCTCACCATAGTGCTTCATTAAACTCCATGGTTGGGGGTGGCAGTATCCCTCAACCCGGTGAAATCTCTTTAGCGCACAATGGTGTGCTGTTTCTCGATGAGCTACCTGAATTTGAGCGTCGTGTCCTGGACTCACTACGAGAACCCATAGAGTCGGGTGAAATCCACATCTCCCGTACCCGGGCAAAGATAACTTATCCCGCCAGCTTTCAGCTGATTGCAGCGATGAATCCAGGCCCCACAGGCCACTATGAAGGACTCCATAATCGGGCAACACCACAACAGACATTGCGTTATCTGGGGCGTCTGTCAGGGCCGTTCCTCGATCGTTTTGATTTGTCTGTCGAGGTTCCGCTACTGTCAGTCGGCACACTGAGCCAGTCGCAGCAGCGCAGTGAATCCAGTGATGAGATAAAAGACCGGGTCATTATCTGTAGGAACCGTCAGCTAACACGCCAGCATAAGCTTAATGCATTGCTCAGTAATCATGAGGTCCGTGAATTCTGTCCGCTTCAGCAACAGGATGCTATCTGGCTTGAAGAGACGCTGGCAGCACTCGGCTTGTCAGTGAGGGCATGGCAACGGCTGTTGAAGGTGGCGCGAACCATTGCCGATATGCAGCAGGAACCCGATATTCTCAGGATACATTTACAAGAGGCGCTTGGGTATCGAGCGATAGACCGATTGTTATTGCACTTGCAGCGTATGGCGGGATAAGGCGAGGGTCATAATCTAAAGGGGGCTGTAGGCCCCCTTTATTTAGTTAGTCGTCGCTGTCGGTATAGTCTTCAACAGCATCCACCTGCGGCTTACCGCCAGAAAGAGTGTGAAAACGTTTTGGACGTTTGATACGCGACATGTATTTGCTCCAGACGCGCTCTGCTTCTGTAACCGGTTCGCGCTGACCACGACACACTGCAACAAACAGAGTTTCCTCTTCTGTTCCAGGTTCACGTTTGCCAAGATCCAGTTCATTAAACGCAACACCATGACGCTCTAATAACTGAGCTTCTTTGATGGTGAAATCGCCATGTCGGGAGAATCCACGCGGATAATGTTTATTGTCGAAAAATCGATTAGTTGTCGTAAAGCTCTCCGCCATCCTGCACGCTCCTAATTCTTTTGGTCTGGCTGTTTATGGCGCGGAGTATTAGTTACGCTTGACAGAGTGTAAAACAAAATATTTAAATCATAACGACAAAATTTTTTGGGAGAGGGTCGTGGATAGCGAACTACTGAAAACATTTCTTGAAGTGAGCAGAACACGACATTTTGGTCGTGCCGCTGAAACACTGTATTTGACGCAGTCTGCCGTTAGTTTTCGTATCAGGCAGCTCGAAAATCAGCTCGGCGTAAATCTGTTTACACGCCACCGTAATAATATACGGCTGACGACTGCAGGAGAGCGGTTGTTACCTTATGCCGAAAATTTAATGAATACCTGGCTGGCGGCAAAGAGAGAGGTCTCACTGACTTCTCAGCATAATCAGCTCAGTATAGGAGCCAGCGCTTCGCTGTGGGAGTGCATGCTTACCCCATGGCTTTCTTCGCTTTATCAACAGCATAAAGACTTTCAATTTGATGCTCGTATCGCATCACGCCAGTCATTAGTTAAGCAACTTCATGACCGCAGACTTGATTTATTATTGACCACTGAAGCGCCAAAAATGGATGAATTTACCAGCCAGTTACTGGGAAATTTTAATCTTGCACTTTATGCTGGAAGCCCCAAATGTGACCGAGATCCTCTGACCTATGTACGTATTGAATGGGGAGCTGACTTCCAACAATATGAGTCTGAGTTTATTCAGAGTGATGAAATTCCCATCTTAACCACCAGTTCAGCCATCCAGGCATGCCAGTTAATTCCGGCAGTAAACGGCTATGCTTTTCTTCCTGTTGAGTGGGCACAGCAGCAAAAAACGGTTCATCCGCTTGCTGATTCTGGCCTGCTTTCCAGGCCTCTGTATGCTATCTGGCTGCAAAATACTGATAAACAAAGCATTATCAAATCATTACTGAGTACACCATTATTAGCGCAGTAATGCGCTTTTTTCAGTAAATGACCGACTGGGGAGGTTTATGACAGGCAAAAAAAAACCTCTGCTTTCGCAAAGGTTTTTTAATATGGCAGGGGCGGAGAGACTCGAACTCCCAACACCCGGTTTTGGAGACCGGTGCTCTACCAATTGAACTACGCCCCTAAAAGGGTGGCGGAACGGACGGGACTCGAACCCGCGACCCCCTGCGTGACAGGCAGGTATTCTAACCGACTGAACTACCGCTCCACCGAATTTCTTTAAAACTACCGGACTGTACTCCGGTTTACTGCTTAATTTGATGCCTGGCAGTTCCCTACTCTCGCATGGGGAGACCCCACACTACCATCGGCGCTACGGCGTTTCACTTCTGAGTTCGGCATGGGGTCAGGTG
>Ga0302347_1002569_pt1 | contig 18041 bp, 14 predicted proteins | sample PhyWR1_FD_202178 | JGI IMG/M metagenome (GOLD analysis project Ga0302347, IMG submission 202178) | Leaf surface microbial communities from wheat plants in UC Gill Tract Community Farm, Albany, California, United States - DLSL W.R1 (v2)... | ecosystem: Host-associated > Plants > Phyllosphere >...
TGCCTGGCGGCTTTAGCGCGGTGGTCCCACCTGACCCCATGCCGAACTCAGAAGTGAAACGCCGTAGCGCCGATGGTAGTGTGGGGTCTCCCCATGCGAGAGTAGGGAACTGCCAGGCATCAATTTAAGCAGTGAACCGGAGTACAGTCCGGTAGTTGTAAAGTAATTCGGTGGAGCGGTAGTTCAGTCGGTTAGAATACCTGCCTGTCACGCAGGGGGTCGCGGGTTCGAGTCCCGTCCGTTCCGCCACCCTATTAGGGGCGTAGTTCAATTGGTAGAGCACCGGTCTCCAAAACCGGGTGTTGGGAGTTCGAGTCTCTCCGCCCCTGCCAGATTAAAAACCTTTGCTAACGCAAAGGTTTTTTTTCGTCTGTCATAAACTTCTTCCTGCCTATATTGATCTTAAAAAGCGCATTACTGCGCTATTAATGGTGTCTTTAGTAACGATTTAATGATGCTTTGTTTATCGGTATTTTGCAGCCAGATAGCGTACAGAGGCCTGGATAACACACCAGAATCAACCACTGGGTAGATAGTCTCTTGCTTCTGCGCCCAGTCAACGGGAAGAAAAGCGTAACCATTAAGTATGGGGATTAACTGGCACGCCTGGCTTGCGGAACTGGTAGCTAAAACAGGAGTTTCATCACCCTGAATAAACTCAGACTCATATTGTTGAAAGTCAGCTCCCCATTCAATACGCACATATCTCAGAGAATCTCGGCTACATTTTGGACTTCCTGCATAAAGCGCAATATTAAAACTCCCTAATAATTGACTAGTAAATTCATCCATTTTTGGCGCTTCAGTGGTCAATAACAAGTCAAGTCTGCGGTCATGAAGCTGTTTGACTAATGACTGACGTGATGCAATGCGTACCTCAAATTGAGAGTCAGTATGCTGCTGGTAAAGTGAAGACAGCCAGGGTGTGAGTATGCACTCCCACAGTGAAGCACTACCCCCAATACTGAGCTGATTATGTTGAGAAGTCAGAGATACTTCCCTCTTTGCAGCAAGCCAGGTACTCATTAAATTTTCAGCATAAGGTAATAACCGCTCCCCAGCAGTTGTCAGTCTTATATTATTTCGATGGCGTGTAAACAGATTCACACCGAGCTGATTTTCGAGCTGTCTAATACGAAAGCTGACCGCAGACTGCGTCAAATACAGTGTTTCAGCAGCGCGACCAAAATGTCGTGTTCTACTCACTTCAAGGAATGTTTTCAGTAGTTCGCTATCCACAACTATCTCCCAAAAAAATTTGTCGTTATGATTTAAATATTTTGTTTTACACTCTGTCAAGCGTAACTAATACTCCGCGCCATAAACAGCCAGACCAAAAGAATTAGGAGCGTGCAGAATGGCGGAGAGTTTTACGACGACTAATCGATTTTTCGACAATAAACATTATCCGCGTGGATTCTCTCGACATGGCGATTTCACCATCAAAGAGGCTCAACTACTAGAGCGTCATGGTGTTGCGTTTAATGAGTTGGATCTTGGCAAACGTGAACCAGGAACAGAAGAGGAAACTCTGTTTGTTGCTGTGTGTCGTGGCCAGCGTGAGCCTGTGACAGAAGCTGAACGCGTCTGGAGCAAATACATGTCACGTATTAAACGTCCAAAGCGTTTTCACACTCTCTCTGGCGGTAAACCGCAGATGGATGCTGTTGAAGACTATACTGACAGTGACGACTAAATAAAGGGGGCGATAGCCCCCTTATTGCAGCGACCTTCCCCTTACCCAAAAATCACATCAACGCCTTATCCTGCCAGATGTTGTAAATGCAACAGCAAACGATCTATCGCTCGATATCCAAGAGCCTCTTGTAAATGGATCCTGAGAATATTTTGTTCCTGCTGCATATCTGCAATCGTTCGTGCCACTTTCAACAACCGCTGCCATGCTCTCACTGACAGACCAAGCGTTGCCAGAGTCTCTTCCAGCCAGACAGCATCATCCTGCCGAAGCTGACAGAATTCACGAACCTCATGATTACTGAGTAATGCATTAAGCTTGTGCTGACGTCTTAATTGGCTGGCTCTGCAGGCAATGACTCTGTCTCTTACTTCACGGCTCGACTCACTGTGGTGTCGTGACTGGCTAAGTGTACCGACTGAAAGTAATGGAACCTCGACTGATAAATCAAAACGATCAAGGAACGGCCCTGACAGACGCCCCAGATAGCGCAGCGTTTGTTGTGGTGTCGCCCGATTGTGGATCCCTTCATAGTGGCCGGTTGGACCAGGGTTCATAGCGGCAATCAACTGAAAGTTAGCGGGGTAAGTTATCTTCGCTCGTGTGCGGGAAATATGAATCTCTCCAGATTCTATAGGTTCTCGTAGTGAGTCGAGTACACGCCTGTCAAACTCAGGAAGCTCATCAAGGAACAGTACACCGTTGTGTGCTAAAGAAATTTCACCGGGTTGAGGAATGCTACCTCCTCCGACCATAGAGTTTAATGAAGCGCTATGGTGAGGCGCTCTGAATGGACGCTGACGCCATTGACGCCAGGAATGTGAAGGTTGTACCAGGCTAAGAATCGCAGCGCTCTGTAGCGCTTCGGCGTTGCTTAATGGTGGGAGGAGAGTGTTGAGTCGACTGGCAAGCATCGTTTTTCCTGTTCCAGGTGGGCCTACCAGGAGTAAATTGTGCCCTCCACTTGCTGTTATCTCCAGTGCACGCTTCCCCTGGCTCTGGCCAACGATTTCGTTTAAATCATTATCGGAAGGTGATTGAGTATATTGCGGCGCGACTGGCTTGGTTAACTGGCTTTTATTTTCCAGCCAGCTACAGACCTCGGTCAGATGTTGTGCTACCAAACAACCGGGCTGCTCTATCAGCCCTAACTCATCGGCATTATCTGTGGGTGCAATAATGTTTCGGCTCGCCTTTAGCGCTTCGAGTGCTGCTGATATCGCCCCCGATACGCCACGTAACGCACCTGTCAGAGCTAGCTCCCCCACAAACTCATATTGTGCCAGCATCGTCGTACTGAGCTGTTCAGAGGCCGCTAGAAGCGCAATGGCAATCGGAAGATCGTAACGTCCCCCTTCTTTTGGGAGATCTGCGGGTGCCAGGTTAATGGTTATCTTACGGGCAGGGAAGGTATAGCCACTGTTAATAATGGCGCTGCGTACTCGGTCACGGGCTTCTCTGACTGCTGTTTCTGGGAGTCCGACAAGGGTCAGGCCAGGTAATCCGCGACTGATATGGACTTCTACCGTGACCAAAGGAGCACTTACTCCTAATGCAGCCCGGGTATGAATAACTGACAGAGACATATCCCCTCCATGAAAAATACATCATGGCGTATTCTGTGGCGATTAAAAATCATACACTTCGTATAACTGAACGGGTCGCTAACTATTTTTATGCTCTGATGTTTTGTTGTATTTTTTTTGAGAGCCGGGTTCAGAGGTAATAATTTTTTTATCTGATACTGCGTAAAAAGCCCGTTTATTGATTTTTTTGATAAATTTTTCGCATTGTCCTTTTTTGTTTTTAAATTCAACGTGTTTTTCGTAAATTTGCTTTCGTTTACTCAACTTTTTTATAAAAAAATCTTGTGTTCAAATCTGATTCTGTGATAACTCTGTAGGCATTACTTCGAGCAAGATGATAGAACGTACAAAAAATGACAGCCCTACTACGAGTGATAAGCCTAGTCGTGATTAGCATTGTGGTGATTATTATCCCACCGTGCGGGGCTGCACTTGGAGAAAGAAAGGCTTAAAAATCAAGTCTTAATCGAAAAGAACCCCGCACCGAAAGGTCCGGGGTTTTTTTTTGGGACAAAGAATTTAATATGAGAACAGATTATGCATAGCAGCATAAAATCCTGTTTCTCTGGTAATGAGGCGGGGAACGAACTATGAATGGTGCGCAATGGGTGGTACATGCGTTGCGAGCGCAGGGTGTTGAAACTGTTTTCGGTTATCCAGGCGGCGCAATCATGCCGGTATACGATGCATTGTATGACGGTGGTGTGGAACATCTACTGTGTCGCCATGAGCAAGGCGCAGTAATCGCAGCGATAGGCTATGCACGTGCCACGGGTAAAACGGGTGTTTGTATTGCAACATCCGGACCTGGTGCAACCAACCTGATAACCGGCCTCGCTGATGCAATGTTAGACTCGGTTCCGGTCGTTGCTCTGACCGGCCAAGTTGGCTCTGCGCTGATAGGAACCGATGCTTTTCAGGAGGTTGATGTTTTAGGTCTCTCTTTAGCCTGTACCAAACACAGTTTTCTGGTTGAGTCGATTGAGGAGCTGCCACGCGTTCTGGCTGAAGCTTTTGAAATTGCCAATAGTGGTCGTCCTGGCCCGGTGTTAGTGGATATTCCTAAAGATATCCAACTGGCTAACGGTGATTTTGAAGCCTGGTTATCGACAGTTACCGATGAAGAGGCGTTACCTGAGGCAGAACTTCAGCAAGCACGTGAGTTACTTGCTACTGCGAAAAAGCCCATGCTGTATATCGGCGGTGGCGTTGGCATGGCCCAGGCTGTTCCGGCACTGCGTGAATTTATCGCTGTTACCAACATGCCTTCTACTGCGACACTCAAAGGACTAGGGGCTGTTCCACCGGAGCATCCACTCTATACCGGTATGTTAGGTATGCATGGTACTAAAGCTGCAAATCTGGCAGTACAGGAGTGTGATTTACTGATAGCTGTGGGCGCGCGTTTTGACGATCGTGTGACAGGTAAACTGAATACTTTTGCCCCTCATGCCCAAGTGATTCATATGGATATCGACCCTGCTGAACTGAGCAAATTGCGTCAGGCTCATGTGGCATTGCAAGGTTCGCTGAATCAGCTGCTCCCTGCACTGCAACAACCATTGCAGATTGCTGACTGGCAACAACAAGTGGCGACCCTGAAAGCAGAAAATGAGTGGCGCTACGATCATCCAGGTGAGCCAATCTATGCACCTTTGTTGCTTAAGCAGCTCTCTGATCGTAAACCACAAGAGTGTGTTATCACCACCGACGTCGGTCAGCATCAAATGTGGACGGCGCAGCATATGACCTTTACTCGCCCAGAAAACTTTATCACTTCAAGCGGCCTTGGCACGATGGGTTTTGGTTTACCCGCAGCAGTCGGGGCGCAAGTAGCCAGACCTGATGATACGGTTATCTGTGTCTCCGGGGATGGTTCATTTATGATGAATATTCAAGAGCTGGGAACGGTAAAGCGTAAAAAATTGCCAGTGAAAATTCTGTTACTGGATAACCAGCGCTTAGGGATGGTACGACAGTGGCAACAGCTCTTTTTTGCTGAGCGTTACAGTGAAACTAATCTTTCTGATAACCCCGACTTCCTTACGTTAGCCAGTGCTTTTGATATTCCAGGACAACGTATCACTCGTAAAGACCAGGTAGACGCCGCGCTCGATACTCTGCTCAATAGCGACGGCCCGTACATACTTCATGTCTCAATTGATGAGTACGAGAATGTCTGGCCGTTGGTACCGCCAGGTGCCAGTAACTCACAAATGCTGGAGAAAGAATCATGATGCAACATCAACTCGCCTTGCAGGCTCGCTTCCGCCCGGAAACACTAGAACGAGTATTACGTGTGGTTCGTCACCGTGGTTTTCAGGTTTGCTCCATGAATATGGTGACGGATATTAACCCTGAAAATATTAATATTGAACTGACCGTTGCCAGCCCACGTTCGATAGACCTGCTGTTTAGCCAGTTAAGCAAACTGGTTGATGTTGCCTGTGTCGAAGTTCAGCAACTTACATCACAACAAATTCGCGCCTGAGCGTTAAAGGATAGAGAAGCATGACCAAAAAAGCTGACTACATCTGGTTCAATGGTGAAATGACACCGTGGGAAAACGCAAAAGTTCACGTTATGTCACATGCCTTGCATTACGGAACATCAGTATTTGAAGGTATCCGTTGCTACAACTCTCACAAAGGGCCAGTCGTCTTCCGTCATCGCGAACATATGCAGCGTCTGCGCGACTCAGCCAAAATTTATCGCTTCCCGGTATCACAAAGCGTCGACGAGTTGATGGAAGCTTGTCGTGCTGTACTACGTAAAAATAATCTGACCAGCGCTTATATTCGCCCGCTGGTCTTTGTGGGCGATGTTGGAATGGGTGTTAACCCTCCGGCTGACTACACTACTGATGTTATTATTGCCGCTTTCCCATGGGGTGCTTACCTTGGTGCCGAGGCCCTGGAGCAGGGTATTGATGCTATGGTGTCTTCCTGGAACCGTGCAGCACCTAACACTATCCCGACCGCAGCTAAAGCAGGCGGTAACTATCTCTCCTCATTGCTGGTCGGCAGCGAAGCACGCCGCCATGGTTACCAGGAAGGGATTGCACTGGATGTTCATGGTTATATCTCAGAAGGTGCAGGCGAAAACCTGTTTGAAGTCAAAGACGGCGTTATCTTTACACCACCGTTTACCTCTTCCGCATTACCGGGTATTACTCGTGATGCCATCATTAAACTGGCAAAAGACTTAGGTATAGAAGTTCGTGAGCAAGTGTTGTCACGTGAATCACTGTATCTTGCTGATGAAGTCTTTATGTCTGGAACCGCGGCAGAAATCACACCAGTACGCAGTGTTGATGGTATCCAGGTAGGTGAAGGCCGTCGTGGCCCTGTCACTCAACGTATTCAAGAGGCGTTCTTCGGCCTGTTCACCGGTGAAACTGAAGATAAATGGGGCTGGTTAGACCCTATTAACGCGTAATAAGAACAACACCAGACGGGCGGCATGGACCGCCTGCTATTCGACAGACTGGAGTAACTAAGAATGCCTAAGTATCGTTCCGCTACCACAACTCATGGCCGTAATATGGCTGGTGCCCGTGCGCTGTGGCGCGCAACTGGAATGACGGATGCCGATTTTGGTAAACCTATCATTGCAGTCGTGAACTCATTTACCCAATTTGTACCAGGACACGTGCACTTACGTGATTTGGGTAAGCTGGTCGCTGAACAAATTGAAGCTTCTGGTGGCGTAGCAAAAGAATTTAATACCATCGCGGTGGATGACGGTATCGCCATGGGACATGGCGGTATGCTCTATTCTTTACCTTCACGTGAACTGATTGCCGACTCAGTTGAGTATATGGTCAATGCGCACTGTGCTGATGCTATGGTGTGTATCTCCAACTGTGACAAAATCACCCCGGGAATGTTAATGGCGTCTCTGCGCCTGAATATTCCGGTTATTTTCGTCTCCGGTGGCCCAATGGAAGCCGGTAAAACCAAACTGTCTGACCAGATAATCAAACTGGACTTGGTCGATGCGATGATTCAGGGCGCTAACCCGAATGTCAGCGATGCAGACAGTGAACAGATTGAACGTTCTGCTTGCCCGACGTGTGGCTCTTGTTCCGGTATGTTTACCGCCAACTCCATGAACTGTCTGACCGAAGCGCTGGGATTATCACAGCCAGGCAATGGCTCACTGCTGGCGACGCACTCTGATCGTAAAGAGCTGTTCCTCAATGCCGGTAAACGTATTGTTGAGTTGACTAAGCGTTATTACGAAAAAGACGACGAAACTGCTCTGCCGCGTAATATTGCCTGCAAAGAAGCATTTGAAAATGCCATGACCCTGGATGTTGCGATGGGTGGCTCAACGAACACCGTACTACACTTACTGGCCGCGGCTCAGGAAGCAGAAATTGACTTCACGATGACGGATATTGATCAGTTGTCCCGTAAAGTCCCTCAGCTGTGCAAAGTGGCACCAAGTACGCCAAAATACCATATGGAAGATGTTCACCGTGCTGGTGGTGTTCTCGGTATTCTGGGGGAATTAGATCGTGCCGGTCTGCTCAATCGTAATGTGAATAACGTGTTGGGTCTGACGCTACCAGAAACTCTTGCCCAATATGACGTTATGGTAACCTCCGACGAATCGGTGAAGAGTATGTTCTCTGCCGGGCCTGCAGGTATTCGTACTACCAAAGCATTCTCACAATCTTGTCGTTGGGATACCCTGGATGTTGACCGTAAAGAGGGATGTATTCGCTCCAAAGAGCATGCTTATAGCCAGGATGGTGGCCTTGCTGTGCTGTACGGTAATTTCGCGGAAAATGGCTGTATTGTAAAAACAGCGGGTGTTGATGATGGTAGTTTAATTTTCCGTGGCCCGGCAAAAGTATATGAAAGCCAGGACGATGCCGTTGCTGCTATCCTGGGTGGTAAGGTCGTTGCTGGAGACGTGGTTGTTATTCGTTATGAAGGACCGAAAGGTGGTCCGGGGATGCAGGAAATGCTCTACCCAACGACTTACCTGAAATCTATGGGTCTGGGTAAGGCTTGTGCACTGGTCACTGATGGTCGCTTCTCTGGTGGTACTTCAGGTCTGTCTATTGGCCACGTATCACCAGAAGCGGGCAGTGGCGGTAATATCGGTCTGATTGAAGATGGCGATATGATTGCCATTGATATCCCGTCACGCAGCATTCAACTGGAAGCCTCAGATGAGTTACTGGCTGAGCGTCGTGCTGCACAAGAGGCACGCGGTGCCCAAGCCTGGACTCCACGTGCTCGTGAGCGTGAGGTCTCCTTTGCCTTACGTGCTTATGCGATGCTTGCCACCAGTGCTGATAAAGGCGCAGTAAGAGATAAAAGTAAGCTTGGGGGTTAATGATGGCTGAGTCACAACCGCTATCCGGTGCCCCTGGTGGGGCAGAGTATCTGCGTGCAGCCTTGCGCGCACCGATATATGAAGTTACCCAGATAACACCGTTGCAAAAAATGGATAAGCTCTCTTCGCGGCTGGAAAACGTTATTCTGGTTAAACGGGAAGACAGGCACCCAGTACACAGCTTTAAGCTACGTGGCGCTTATACCATGATGGCCGGGCTGACGCATGAGCAGAAAGCCAGTGGTGTGATTACGGCCTCTGCTGGTAATCATGCCCAAGGTGTGGCGTTGTCTGCATCGCGCCTCGGCATTAAGTCGCTTATTGTGATGCCTGTGGCAACCGCAGATATTAAAGTCGATGCGGTGCGGGCGTTTGGCGGTGAGGTGTTGCTGCATGGTGCTAATTTCGACGAGGCAAAAGTAAAAGCCATTGAGTTGTCACAGCATCAAGGTTTCACCTATGTACCTCCGTTTGATCATCCCGCGGTGATTGCCGGGCAAGGTACGCTGGCACTGGAACTATTGCAACAGGATGCGCATATCGACCGAGTTTTTGTCCCGGTTGGTGGCGGTGGATTGGCAGCGGGTGTGGCTGTTCTGATTAAACAGCTGATGCCGCAGATTAAAGTTATCGCGGTTGAGGCGGAAGATTCAGCCTGTCTGAAAGCGGCTTTGGATGCCGGTAAGCCGGTAGAACTGGCAAGAGTAGGGTTATTTGCTGAAGGTGTTGCGGTTAAGCGCATCGGGGATGAAACCTTCCGTCTGTGCCAGGAATATCTTGATGACATCATTACCGTTGACAGCGATGCTATTTGTGCGGCAATGAAAGACTTGTTTGAAGATGTTCGTGCCGTAGCTGAACCTTCGGGTGCCTTAGCACTGGCAGGAATGAAAAAATATATTCAGCAACATCAGATACGGGGTGAACGTCTGGCTCACGTCCTGTCAGGTGCGAATGTTAATTTTCATGGCCTGCGTTATGTCTCTGAGCGTTGCGAGCTGGGTGAACAGCGTGAAGCGTTGCTGGCAGTGACCATTCCTGAGAAAAAAGGAAGCTTCCTGCAATTTTGTCATTTGCTGGGTGGTCGCTCGGTCACTGAGTTTAACTATCGCTATGCCAGTTCTGACAATGCCTGCATTTTTGTCGGTGTTCGTCTTACTCGCGGCCTTGAAGAGCGTCATGAAATCATCGAGCTGCTCAATGCGGGGGGGTATGGTGTTGTTGACCTTTCTGACGATGAGATGGCAAAGCTGCATGTTCGCTATATGGTGGGAGGACGTCCGTCCAAACCGCTACATGAGCGGTTGTACAGCTTTGAGTTTCCAGAGTCACCGGGAGCATTACTGAAGTTTTTAACCACTCTCGGCACACACTGGAATATTTCACTGTTCCATTATCGCAGCCATGGTACCGACTATGGCCGCGTACTGGCAGCGTTTGAACTGGGCGAAAATGAGCCTGATTTTGAAATCCGGCTTAATGAACTGGGCTACGAATGTCATGAAGAAACTCAGAACCCAGCGTTTCGTTTCTTTCTTGCCGGTTAATGGTTACCAGGTAATAGCTTCCAGAATGCACTGATAAGCGGCTCATTGAGCCGCTTTTTTTGTACACAAACACCGAGTTCGAACGGGGTGTTTTCATCATTTCGATCCATAATCAGTACCCGATTACGAACCGGCTCTGGACTATTTTCCAGAACGATTTCTGGAATTAAGGCGATACCACAGCCCAGTGCTACCATTGACACCATGGCTTCATGCCCGGCAACAGTGGCATAGATAAACGGATTAGTGATTTTTTTACTCCGGAACCACAATTCGATGCGTCGCCGTACAGGTCCTTGTTCTGGCAGGATAAAGGGAACCTTAGTCCAGTCAGGTATCGGTTGCTGTACTTGCGTGCGTACTGGGCAGGGTAGAGCGGGAGCGATTAAGACAACGGCTAAATCTTCCAGAATTGAGAAAGCGACACCAGGCGGTAGGGTTTCTGGTTTGCCAGCAATAGCGATATCGGCCTCACTGGAGTCTACTTTTTCAACCGCATCTGAGGCATCCCCGGTTGTCAGTTTAATTTCTACCGAAGGATGCTCTGCCCGGAAGCGATCAAGAATCGGCGGTAAATGGCTGTAGGCCGCGGTAACTGAGCAGAAAAGATGTAATTCACCACTCAGAGAAGGACCTTCCTGACCCAGAGTATGACGCATCTGCTGATATTGCAGCATCGTCTGTTGAGCAAACAGGCGTAACTGCTCGCCAGCCTCGGTCAACGTGACGGTACGATTATCCCGTACAAAGAGCGGCTGATTCAGATGTTCTTCCAGGCGTTGGATCTGGCGCGAAAGGGTCGAGGGGCTGACATGCATGGCACGCGCACTACGTCCAAAGTGGCGACTTTCGGCTAAATGCAGAAAAGTTTTCAGATCACGTAAGTCCATGGTCATTCCTCATTATCTGACATTGCATAAATTGCAATGTGGCGTTGTTAATATATCAATTTCAGCAACGCTTTTCCTGTCATATAGTAAGCTTATTCAGGCAGCGCAAATACGTTGCTTACCGAGACAAACAGTACTAAACGATAATCACGGAGTTCGACAATGGCTAATTATTTCAATACTTTGAACCTGCGTCAGCAGTTAGCGCAGTTGGGTAAATGTCGCTTTATGGGGCGTGACGAATTCGCTGATGAAGCCAACTACCTCAAAGGCAAAAAAGTAGTTATTGTCGGCTGTGGAGCACAGGGCCTTAACCAGGGTCTGAATATGCGTGACTCAGGTCTGGATGTTTCTTACACCCTGCGCGCTGAAGCCATTGCCGAGAAGCGTGCATCATGGCGTAAAGCGACCGAAAACGGTTTTACTGTTGGCACCTATGAAGAGCTGATCCCACAGGCGGACCTGGTTGTTAACCTGACGCCAGACAAGCAGCACTCAGTTGTTGTTCAGGCGGTACAGCCGCTGATGAAAGAAGGCGCGACGCTGGGTTACTCTCATGGCTTCAACGTGATTGAAGTGGGTGAGCAAATTCGTAAAGACATCACTGTTGTAATGGTTGCGCCTAAGTGCCCGGGTACTGAAGTGCGTGAAGAATACAAACGTGGTTTCGGTGTACCAACTCTGATTGCCGTTCACCCGGAAAATGATCCGAAAGGCGAAGGTATGGCGATTGCTAAAGCCTGGGCTGCTGCAACCGGTGGCCATCGTGCAGGTGTTCTGGAGTCTTCTTTCGTTGCTGAGGTGAAGTCTGACCTGATGGGCGAGCAAACTATCCTTTGCGGCATGCTGCAAGCGGGTTCTCTGCTGTGCTTCGATAAACTGGTGGCTGAAGGTACTGACGCTGCTTATGCAGAAAAACTGATTCAGTTCGGCTGGGAAACCATCACCGAAGCGCTGAAACAAGGCGGCATCACGCTGATGATGGATCGCCTGTCTAACCCAGCGAAAATTCGTGCTTATGCATTGTCCGAGCAGTTGAAAACTATCATGGCTCCATTGTTCCAGAAACATATGGACGATATCATTTCCGGTGAATTCTCTTCCGGTATGATGGCTGACTGGGCAAATGACGATAAGAACCTGCTGACCTGGCGTGAAGAGACCGGCAAAACTGCATTTGAAACCGCAGCACAGTTTGACGGTAAAATCGCTGAGCAAACTTACTTTGATCAAGGCGTTGTTATGATTGCCATGGTTAAAGCTGGGGTTGAACTGGCATTTGAAACTATGGTTGATGCCGGAATCATCGAAGAGTCAGCTTACTACGAATCACTGCATGAACTGCCGCTGATTGCTAACACCATCGCTCGTAAGCGTCTGTATGAAATGAACGTGGTTATCTCTGATACTGCTGAATACGGTAACTACCTGTTCTCTTACGCTGCAGTACCACTGCTGAAAGAGTTCATGACCACATTACAGGCTGGCGATTTGGGTAAAGAAGGCCCAGCGACAACTGTTGATAACGCGCAACTGCGTGATGTGAATGAAGCCATTCGTAGTCATGAAATTGAAAAAGTAGGTAAAAAACTGCGTGGCTATATGACTGATATGAAACGTATCGCAGTCGCAGAGTAATAACTTACTGCGAGTCTGAAGACATAATACGGTCGTTAAAAAGGGAAAACTTTGTTTTCCCTTTTTGCTTTTTGCTTCAAGTGAATCCACCTTATAGAGAAAGGTGACGCTGAACGCTTTATTAATTACGGTATAACACCTTAATTATATGGTATCCAAACTGTGTGTGCAGAGGACCGAAAGGTTCCAGCACCGGGCAGGAGAAGACGACTTTATCAAACGCGGGTACCATCTGGCCCTGGCGGAACTCACCTAAATGACCGCCTTTTTTGCCTGACGGGCAAGTAGAATGTTTCTTAGCCAGTTTTTCGAAATCACCACCGTTCTGTAGCTGGGTGAGAATCTCCTGGGCAAGTTTTTCTTCTTTAACAAGGATATGTAGTGCTGCAGCAGTTTTTGCCATGATGTTGCCTTGAGTCATGTGGATTACGCTCGCTATACTACCATGCTGATTTTCTTCCCTCCTGACTTTCATTGAGTGATTTTATGCGTTTAAACCCGGGTCAACAACAAGCCGTCGAATTTGTCACCGGGCCATGCCTGGTTTTAGCCGGTGCAGGCTCAGGTAAAACGAGAGTCATCACCAATAAAATAGCGCACCTGATCCATGAGTGTGGCTATCAGGCTCGCCATATTGCAGCGGTGACCTTTACCAATAAAGCCGCGCGTGAAATGAAAGAGCGTGTGGCGAAAACACTGGGGCGTAAAGAAGCTCGTGGATTAATGATTGCCACGTTTCATACCCTGGGGTTGGAAATAATCAAACGGGAATATGCAGCGCTTGGGATCAAAGCAAACTTCTCGCTTTTTGATGACACCGACCAAATGGCGTTGCTTAAAGAGCTGACGGAAGGATTAATTGAAGACGATAAGGTCGTATTAAAACAGCTTATTTCGACTATCTCTAACTGGAAGAATGACTTACTGACGCCTGCCGGGGCCGCTGCCAGGGCGCAGGGTGAACGAGACCGTATCTTTGCTCATTGTTATGGGTTGTACGATAGTCATCTGAAATCCTGCAATGTGCTGGATTTTGATGACTTGATCTTGCTACCAACCCTTCTGCTACAACGCAATGAAGAGGTCAGGGAGCGCTGGCAAAATCGTATTCGCTATTTGCTGGTGGACGAGTATCAGGATACCAACACCAGTCAGTATGAGCTGGTGAAACTATTGGCTGGAACTCGGGCTCGTTTTACGGTAGTAGGGGATGACGATCAGTCTATCTATTCCTGGCGTGGGGCTCGACCACAAAACCTGGTGCTGCTGAATCAGGACTTTCCTGCTCTTAAAGTGATTAAACTTGAGCAGAATTACCGTTCTTCCGGACGTATTTTAAAAGCGGCAAATATTCTGATTGCCAATAATCCCCATGTATTTGAAAAACGCCTGTTTTCAGAGCTAGGTTATGGCTGTGAATTGAAAGTAGTTAGCGCGAATCATGAAGAACATGAAGCGGAACGAGTGATTGGCGAGCTGATCGCCCATCACTTTATCAATAAGACCAGTTACGGTGATTATGCCATTTTATATCGTGGTAACCATCAGTCGCGGGTATTTGAAAAGATGCTGATGCAAAACCGCATCCCATACCGTATCTCAGGTGGAACATCCTTTTTCTCTCGCCCGGAGATCAAAGATTTGCTCGCTTATCTACGGGTGCTTACCAATCCTGATGATGATAGTGCTTTCTTGCGGATAGTGAATACGCCCCGCCGTGAGATTGGTCCGGCAACCTTACAAAAATTAGGTGACTGGGCAATGGGACGGAATAAAAGTTTATTTAATGCCAGCTTTGACTTAGGGCTTAGCCAGACACTGAGTGGTCGTGGACTGGAAGCATTGCAGCGTTTTACCCATTGGCTTCAGGAAATTACACGTCTCTCTGAACGTGAACCGATAGCGGCTGTGCGCGATTTGATTCATGGTATTGACTATGAAAGCTGGCTGTATGAAACCTCACCGGGTCAGAAAGCAGCAGAAATGCGGATGAAAAATGTTAATCAGCTGTTTGGCTGGATGACTGAAATGCTTGAGGGTACTGATCTTGATGAGCCGATGACATTAACTCAGGTAGTAACACGGTTTACCTTACGGGACATGATGGAGCGGGGCGAAAGTGATGAAGAAGCAGATCAAGTCCAGCTCATGACATTACACGCTTCTAAGGGGCTGGAATTTCCCTATGTTTTCCTGGTGGGAATGGAAGAGGGCCTGTTACCACACCAAAGCAGTATTGATGAAGATAATGTCGATGAGGAGCGTCGGTTAGCCTATGTTGGTATTACTCGAGCTCAGAAAGAACTCACTTTTACGCTGTGTAAAGAACGACGTCAATATGGCGAACTGATACGTCCGGAACCGAGTCGCTTCTTGCTGGAACTGCCCCAGGATGATGTGCTGTGGGAAACTGAACGTAAGGTGGTTTCCCCAGAAGAGCGAATGCAAAAAGGGCAAAATAATGTTGCCAGCATTCGAGAAATGCTGGCAAAAGCGAAGAAAAACTAACTCAGTCAACTAGCAATGGCCAGTGAACATAACTCTGCCATAACGTTTCTTGTTCCAGCAATTCTGTACCTAGAGGGTGCTGAGTGAGCCAGCAATCGGGCAAGGAAAGCTGCAATGTTTCGCCGTCCGCATCCAGCGTGATAATCGGTAAAGTATCATCCCGGCGGCGGCTGGCAAAAATAATTGCGAGCCGCAGCAAACGGCAAAGACGCTCTGCAATACGTGGCGGTACAGCATTTTGCTGATGCAAGGATGAAAGATCGATAGCATTAGTTTGGTTCAGTAACAGGGTCGACAGCAGTTTTTTCTGTGAAGGCGTATAGCCAGGTAAGTCCAGATTACTGACCAGATAAGCCGCGTGCTGCGGCGCACGTTTGAAATCGACACTCAGACCGATTTCATGCAGTAACGCGCTACTGATAAGTAATTGCTGGCTCAATGCGTCCAGGTTCCATGGTATAGCGATCTGATTAGCAAAATTCTCAGCTAGCTGTGCGACACGTTTGGCCTGATGGATATCCACCATAAAACGGCGCTGGATAGTTTGTATGGTTCTCTGACAAATTTCCTGGCTAACCGCCAGATGTAACATGCCATACACCAGACCTTCACGTAAGGCTCCGCCAGCCAGTGTCATACACTCGATATTCAAGCGTTTGAAGATAGCAATCAGGATAGCGAGGCCGCTTGGAAACACTAAGGCACGCTCCAGCGTCAGTCCTTCAATTTCCAGTTCCTCAAGTCGACCACACTGTATAGCTCGTTGCTTGAGTTGCTGTAATTTTGGCAGAGTGATTCGCTCATCCATGCCTTGAGCCAGCATTATTTCTTGCAGTGCCTGCACGGTTCCTGATGCGCCGACACAAACTTTCCAGCTATTCTGTTGTAGCTCAGTAATAATGGGTTCCAGAATATCACTGGCAGCAACCTCGGCTGCGGTAAAATTTTCCTGAGTCAGGTTTCGGTCATTAAAGAAACGGTCAAGCCAAGTAACGCAGCCCATCGACAAACTGAACAGCGAAGTCGCCTGGGCTCCAGTACCTGCAACTAGCTCAGTACTGGCTCCACCAATATCGACGACCAGCCGTTGATCGGCTCCGCCAGTAGTATGAGCCACACCTTGATAAATCAAACGTGCTTCTTCTTCACCGCGAATGACCTGTACTGGACAGGAAAGTATCTCTTCAGCCTTGGTAAGAAACTCATCTGCATTAACGGCAAGACGTAATGTCGCCGTTGCAACAACTCGAATCTGGCCCTGAGGGATATCCTGCAATCGCTCAGCGAATAAACGCAAACATTGCCAGCCACGCTCCATTGCTTCGGGCGAAAGTACGTTATTACGGTTCAAGCCTGCGGCAAGACGTACTTTTCTTTTAATGCGGGAGAGGGTTTGTATACTTCCCGCTACCTCACGTACCACGAGCATATGAAAGCTGTTAGAACCCAAATCGATTGCTGCATACAGTGAGGCCGAACCTGTCATAACTTTTTAACCTGCGCGTCGACGATGACTACGGGGTGCAGCATTACCGCGACGCTGCGTGTTGCCTGGACGGCTACGAGACAGACGTTTTGGTGCTGGCAGTTCATTTAACAACGCATCGGGATTATATTTGCTGACCGGAATTGAGTGACCAATATAGGTTTCAATCGCGGGAACATTCAGCGCATATTCTTCACATGCTAAACTTATTGAGTGACCACTGGCTCCTGCACGACCTGTACGGCCGATACGGTGTACATAGTCTTCACAATCATCTGGAAGGTCATAGTTAAACACGTGCGTTACCGCAGGAATATGTAAACCACGTGCTGCCACGTCTGTTGCGACTAAAATATCTAAATCGCCACGTGTGAATGCTTCAAGAATACGGAGACGTTTTTTCTGCGCGACATCACCGGTTAGCAGACCTACGCGATGACCATCCGCAGCCAAATGGCCCCAAATGCTTTCACAACGATGTTTAGTATTAGCAAAAATAATGGCGCGATCTGGCCATTCTTCTTCAATAAGCGTCTGCAACAAACGCATTTTTTCTTCGTTGGATGGGTAGAACAATTCTTCTTGTATGCGGTGTCCCGTTTTTTGTTCCGGTTCAACTTCGACATATTCCGCATTGTTCATCTGTTCAAATGCCAGCTCACGTACGCGATAAGAGAGGGTGGCAGAGAACAACATATTCAGACGCTGATTAGCCGGCGGCATACGGCGGAATAACCAGCGAATATCTTTAATAAAGCCCAGATCGTACATACGGTCTGCTTCATCGAGTACTACAACCTGGATTTCGCCCAGATTAATATGGTTTTGTTTGGCGTAGTCGATTAAACGACCAGTAGTGCCAATCAGAATATCGACACCGCTTTCCAGCACTTTTAGCTGCTTATCGTAGCCATCGCCGCCGTAAGCGAGTCCTAATTTTAGGCCTGTTGACTCAGCCAGAGGTTCCGCATCGGAGTGGATCTGCACCGCTAATTCGCGGGTGGGCGCCATGATTAATGCCCGTGGCTGATTCACCTGATGGTTCTCTGAAGCTGGGTGAGAAAGTAAATAATGGAACGTCGACGTCAGAAACGCCATCGTTTTGCCTGTACCAGTTTGCGCCTGCCCTGCCACATCACGATTCTCAAGCGTTAGCGGAAGCGCTAATGCCTGGATAGGAGTGCAGTTATGAAATCCTTTTGTTTCAAGGGCTTCAATTACTTTAGGGTGCAGGGCGAAGTCGGAAAACTTCTTGTCGGTCAAATGTGTTTTGCTCATAGTGTGGTAGAATATCAGTTTACTATTGCTTTACGAAAGCACATCCGTTGAAATAAACGG
>Ga0302347_1002572_pt1 | contig 17991 bp, 19 predicted proteins | sample PhyWR1_FD_202178 | JGI IMG/M metagenome (GOLD analysis project Ga0302347, IMG submission 202178) | Leaf surface microbial communities from wheat plants in UC Gill Tract Community Farm, Albany, California, United States - DLSL W.R1 (v2)... | ecosystem: Host-associated > Plants > Phyllosphere >...
GCGCCTGCCGTGGGCTGTGGTTCCAGGGCAAAGGTATTGGCGTCGGTGCGGCGCACGTTGAAGCCCGACTGCGCGAGCAACTGCTGCAAGGCCTGGTCAGCGCTCATGCGCCCCTTGAGCGCCGGGGCCTGCAGGCCAAAGGGGGCTTCGTCGGTGTAGACCACGCTCAGGCCGGTCAGCCGGGAAAAGTCATTGAGCGCCTGGGGCAGCGGTTTGGCCGGCTGGTTGAAATCAAACAATGCACCAGCCTGCTGTTGCGGCGCCTCGGCAGCCATTGCCGTGTAAAGCGGGTTGAGCGCCAGCCCGGCCATCACGAATGCAGAAGCTCCCAACCACTGTTTCACCGAACTTGCCCTGGACTTCATGCTCATGACCTGTGTGTTGACCTGATACGGAATACGAATTTTTCGCATTTTCAAGCACTACACGGATGGGGCCGGGAGTTACCTCACCACGCAATGAAAAAAAATCCGGGATGCCACCACAGGCCGCCTGCGGGAAAACGGTGGGAGCGGGCTTGCTCGCGATAGCATCGATACGGTTTTCCAGTTAGACCGAGTTGATTCAATCGCGAGCAAGCCCGCTCCCACAGGGATATGTGGAGGGCGCGTCAACGCAACACAATCAGCCCGAGCACGTTGTGTTGTTCAAACCCGAGCACGCCCTGCAATGAATTGAGCACCGCCTGCGGGTCCTGGCTAGGGAAACTGCCGCTGATCTTCCTGGCTCCCAACTCACTGTTGAGCAGCACAATCTGGCCCGGGTAATAACGTTTGAGATCGGCGACAACATCAACCAGCGGGGTTTTGTAATAGCTCAGCCAACCCGAGCGCCAGCCCAGCCGGGCCTGGCTGTCAACGTGATGCACCGTATCGGTCACACCTGCGTCGTAGGCTATTTGCTGATCGGCTGTAAGGATCTGCTGCGCTGCATTCTTGCCGGCCTTGACCCCTACCCGCCCGGACAACACCGTGACTTGCGCGCCTCCCGGTTGCAGGCGTACTTCAAACTCGGTGCCCAGTACCCGTGCTTCACCCCCGTCGGCATCCACCACAAAGGGCTCGCCGGTGTGGGTCACGTGAAAAAAGGCCACACCGCGGCGCAACTGCACATGGCGCTCACCGCCACTGAAGTTCACCGCAATGGCGCTGTCGGCATCCAGCGTGACCCGGGATTGATCGGCCAGCACCACAGTGCGAACTTGCCCCGGCACACTCACATAGTCCGCGCCCAGATCGTCCACCCAGCGCGCCGGCTGCCAACCGGCAAACACACCGACCATCAGCAGCAAACACGCGGCAACCGCCAACCCGCCAGACCAATGCCGCAGGCGGCCGCGCCGGGACTTGTCCATTGCCGACAGGTAACGCTGCATGGCCAGCGACTCTTCGTCGGCCAGGGTGGCACCGGCTACCTCGCTCAACTCCCACACTACCTGGGCCTGGGCATAGGCCTCGGCGTGGGCCGGGTCAGCCAGCAGCCAGCGACTGAAAGTGGCCTGATCGCCGCTGTCCGGCTGATCGTGCAGCACACTGAGCCATGCCAGTGCGGCGCGCTCTTGCTCGGCAGTAACGGCAACTCTTGAACGACTGATCACAACGCGGTCCCTGATGACGGCTCTCGCAGGCTGGCCTTGCAGGCCTCCAGGGCGCGCATCATATGTTTTTCGACGGCACTTTGGGACACACCCATGACCTTGGCGATCTCGGCATAGGTGCGACCGTGAATGCGGTTGAGCAAAAAAATATGCCGCGTGCGCTCGGGTAGGCTGCGCAGGGCCGCCTCGACCTGGCGCAAGTCATTACCGGCTTCCAGGGCGGCCTGGGGCTCACAGCTGTTGGCGTCGGGTTCGGGTTGCCAGTGATGGCTGACCCGCTCGCGCGTGCCTTCGCTGCGCAAATGGTCGATGGCAATGTTGCCCGCACAACGCAGCAGATAGGTGCTCAGCTCTTCAACCTGCACCAGTGGCCGCCGCCAAAAACGCAGGAACAGATCCTGCACCAGATCGGCAGCCGTGGCCCGGCAACCCACGCGGCGGCTCACCAACGCCTCCATTTGCGCACGCTGGGTCAAAAACACCTGCAGAAAATGCGCTCGTCCCTGGCGCGGTTCACTGTGGGGGCCATCCTTGAGTTCGGGTGGGGTCATGGAGATCGATGCGCAGGTCAAAAGGAAAGCGATACTAATGATAAATATTCTCATATGCAAAAGCAGATGACGGGCTGCGTGACGACCATTGATAAGTGGTGATTGCTCAATGCAATAAGCCACTACTACAATGCGAACAATTCTTGTTCTCTAAAGCGTTATTCAGCGCAGCCGGAGTGGTCGTTGTCGCAGTCAAACACCGTCGAGGTTCTGTATCAGGACCATCACAGCTGGCTCACGGGCTGGTTGCGGCGCAAGCTCGGTTGCCCGCAGAGTGCCGCCGACCTGGCCCAGGACACGTTCATGCGCCTGCTGACCGCGCGCGAGACCCCACCCCTGAACGAACCCCGGGCGTTTTTGACCGTGGTGGCCAAACGCGTGCTGTTTAACCACTACCGTCGCCAGGACCTGGAGCGTGCTTACCTGCAGGCCCTGGCCGGGATGCCCGAGCAGGTCGCCCCCAGTGAAGAAGAACGCGCGATCATCCTGCAAACCCTGATGGAGCTTGACCAGTTGCTCGACGGCCTGCCCTCTCCGGTCAAACGGGCCTTTTTGCTGGCCCAGATCGATGGTTTGAGCTACGCCGAAATTGGCGCTCAACTGGGCATTTCGATTGCCACGGTCAAACGTCATTTGAGCAAGGCAGCCCTGCGCTGCTACTTCGCCCTGTGAACGGTGCATTCAACGCACCGCCCGACATCGGCGCGGCGGTGGCCGAACAAGCAGTCAGTTGGCTGGTAGAAATGCAGGGCGGCGCACTCAGCCCCAGGCGCCAGCAGGCCTGGGAGCAATGGCTGCACGCCCATGCTGAACATCAGCGGGCGTGGGAGCATATTCAGCGGATCAACCAGCGCTTGCGCGGTTTATCGTCGCCACTGGCCCATGCGGCCTTGAACGCGCCTAAAAGCAGCAGCCGCCGTCAGGCATTGAAGCTGTTGCTGCTTTTAGGCGCTGGCTCGGCGCTGACCTGGGGCCTGCGCGAGCAGTTGCCCGTGACCCCGCTGCTGGCAGACTTCAGCAGCCCGGTGGGGCAGCGGCGCAACGTGCAACTGCAAGACGGCAGCCAGGTCCGGCTCAACACCGCCAGCGCGGTCGATGTGCAGTTTGATGAACAGCAGCGGGTGATCCGCCTGCTCGAAGGCGAAATGCTGCTGACTGCCGCCCGGGATTCTCGCCCTCTGCTGGTGCGTACCGCCCACGGCACCTTGCAACCCCAGGCGGCGCGCCTGAATGTGCGCCAATTTGGCGACCGTACTGAAATCGCCGTGTTCGAGGGGCGGGTTGCGTTGATGCCAACGGCGCATACGGGCAGTGCATTGTGGGTCGAACCGCACCAGCAACTGAGCTTCAACCGCCTGGCGTGGAATGCTCCACGCCCACTCGATGCCGGGAGCGGGGCGTGGGCTGACGGCATGCTGGTTGCTGCGCATATGCGCCTGGCAGACTTTCTCGCCGAACTGGGTCGCTATCGCCGTGGCCAGCTCAACTGCGATCCGAAGGTTGCCGACCTGCTGATCTCCGGCACCTACCCGGTGGACGACAGCGAGCGTGTGCTGGACCTGCTGGCGGTCAGCTTGCCGGTGCGGATCAAGCGCTTTACCCGCTATTGGGTAACGGTGGAAGCGCGGGTGTAACGGCTCTGCGTGAACGGACGTGTTGTAGCAGCGGGCTTGTTGTGGGAGCGGGCTTGCTCGCGATGGGATCGCTGCGGTGTGCCAGACAGACCGCGTGGTTGCCATCGCGAGCAAGCCCGCTCCCACAAAGGGTCTGAGTTTAATTTCAAAAAATGTGAGCTGATTTCGGATCTGGCGTGACAGAGAAGGCAAGCCACTTCGATTCTCATCCTCACAGGATCCCTTCATGCCCGCTCAGCCCTTCCGCCTTACGTCCCTGGCCCGTTTGCTACTGGGTGCCAGTTTGAGTTTCAGCGTCTTGCCGATGGCGTTTGCCGACACCAAGGCTTATCACATCGCACCTTCTACGCTGGAAAATGCCCTCAACCAGTTTGGACGCGAAGCCGGGGTGCTGATTTCGTTCAGCTCCACCGCCGCCAGCGGTATTCAAAGCAAGGGCCTAGAAGGCACCTATGACCCTGAACAAGGCCTGCAGGCCCTGCTCGAAGGCACCGGCCTGCAAGCCCGCGCCGAAGGCCAGGGCGCATTCAGCCTGCAACCGGCAACGGCTGCCACAGCCCCTGCCAGCATCGAGCTGGGCACCTCCAGCGTGGTCGGTGACTGGCTCGGTGACGCAGCACAGACCGATGTGTTCGAGCACCCCGGCGCCCGTGACGTGATCCGCCGCGAAGAATTCGAGCGCCAGGGTGCCACCAGCGCGCGTGAAGTGCTCAATCGTATCCCCGGCGTCAACGCTCCGGAAAACAACGGCACCGGCAGCCACGACATGGCCCTGAACTTCGGCATCCGCGGCCTCAACCCGCGCCTGGCAACCCGTTCGACCGTGTTGATGGACGGCATTCCGGTGCCCTTCGCCCCCTACGGCCAACCACAGCTGTCGTTTGCCCCCATCAGCATGGGCAATATGGATGCGGTGGACGTGGTGCGTGGCGGCGGTGCCGTGCGCTATGGCCCGCAGAACGTCGGCGGTATCGTCAACTTCGTGACCCGCGCCATTCCTGACGAGCCGACGGTAAAAGTCGGCCTGCAAACCGAAACCAGCCCGTCGTCCACCCAGGATGGCTTCAAGAAAACCGCCAACCTGCTGGCCGGCGGCACGGCCGACAACGGCCTGGGCGGCGCCCTGCTGTACTCCGGTGTACGCGGCGGCGACTGGCGCCAGCACAGCGACACGCGCATCGACGACTTGATCCTCAAGGGCAACTACCAGATCGACGAAGCCAACAGCCTGCACGCAATGGCCCAGTACTACGATGGCGAAGCCGATATGCCCGGCGGCCTGAGCACCGCGGCCTACAAGGCCGACCCGTATCAGTCGACCCGCCCCAACGACAAGTTCTGGGGCCGTCGCACCCTGGTCAACTTCGGTTATCGCTACCAGCAAGACCGCCGTGAATTCACGGTCAACAGCTTCTTTACCAAGACCCTGCGCAGCGGTTATCTGGACCAGGGCAGCTTCCTTTCGCTGTCCCCCCGCGAATACTGGGTGCGCGGTATCGAAACCCGCATCGCCCAGGGTTTTGACCTGGGCAACAGCAGCCACGAAGTAGGCGCGGGCTATCGCTATATCAACGAAGCCGGCCATGAACTGCGCTACCGCACGCCGATTGCCGCCAACGAACTGCCCACCACCAACAGCCGCAATGACCGCGACACCCGTGGCGCCACCGAGGCCCATGCGTTCTTTATCGATGACAAGATCGACATCGGCAAATGGACCTTCACCCCCGGCATTCGCTACGAAATGATCGAACAGCAGCAAACCAACCTGCTGACCAACGTCAAATACAAGGGCGACTACAACACCCCGCTGCCAGCGCTGAACGTGATGTACCACGTCACCGACAGCTGGAATCTTTACGCCAACACCGAAGGTTCCTTCGGCAGCGTGCAATACAGCCAGATGCCTAACCGCGTGACCGGCGGCGAAGTCAAACCGGAGAAAGCGCGCACCTGGGAAATCGGCACACGCTACGACAATGGCAACCTGCGCGCGGAGATCGGCGCATTCTTGATCAATTTCAACAATCAATACGACAGCAACCAGACCACCGATACAGTGATCGCACGGGGCAAGACCCGTCATCAAGGCATCGAAGCCAGCGTCAACTACGCACTCGACGGCCTGAGCCCGGTACTGGCGGGGTTCGACGTGTACGCGACCTACGCCTATGTTGACGCGACCATCCGCGAAGATGGGCCGAACAAGGGCAATCGTGTGCCGTTCTCCTCAAAAAACAAAGGCAGCCTCGGCGTCGGCTACACCGAAGGGCCATGGAAAGCCAATCTGGACAGCACTTTCCAGAGCAACCAGTTCGCTGACAACGCCAACACCCGCGCCGAAAGCGCCGACGGCAGCACCGGTCTGATCCCGGGCTACATGGTGTTCAACAGCCGCGTGGGGTATGACTTCGGCCATCAACTGTCCGACCTGAACGTGGCGGTCGGGGTGAAAAACATCCTCAACCACGAGTACTACACCCGCTCGTTTGACGACAACAACAAGGGCAAATACGTGGGCGAGCCACGCACGCTCTATGTGCAGACTTCTGTCGCATTTTGATTTAAATCGGCCAAAGCCCGCACACGCGGGCTTTTCCTACAGGGAAAGACTGACACCGGTCACGACTTGCAAGGCTTCCTGAAAATAGTGCTTGAAATATTTGCTCATCGGCCCAAACACTGTAACTGAGCGATGACGATGAACCTTTGTACACTCAAGGCCGTCTGACCTCACACGAGCACGCTTATATAAGGGAAGAACTATGCTTACTCACGTCTTTTCCGATAAACACATCGACAGTGACAAACGCACCCAGGATTGGGTCACTGCAACTGTTGAAGTCACGCTCGAACGCCATTTGGAAGATCTGACCCGGGTCGAGGTCCATCTCAGTGATGAAAATGGCGGCAAGTCCGGTCCCAAGGACAAACGCTGCAAAATGGAGGCTCGACCTAAAGGACACCAGCCAATTCTTGTTTCCCACGACGCTGATTCGCTGACCCAGGCTGTGGAGGGTGCCGCCCAGAAGCTGGAGCACGCTCTGGAACACCTGTTCGGCAAGCTGCGTGGCAAACGCACAACCACCCTCGCCCCGGAAGGGTTTGAGGCAAAAGAGCCAAAACAGACCGCTGACGACTTGCTCGAAGAAGAGTTTTTAGAGAAAGAAAAAGAACTCGATAAAATCAGCTGATTCGGCGTCCTGGACGCACAAAAAAAGGCGGGCCCACTTCGGTGGGCCCGCCTTTTTCATGCCTGCAAACCGCTTAAAGTTCGCCCTTCTCCACTTCCGGATGCTCACCGGAGCCGGCACCGGTCTTGCGATGGGGGTTCTCGATCTTCACCGACGGGAACTGCGACGACGCATAGCGCACCACCAGGATGGCAAACGCCAGCAACAGGATCGCCCCGGTCAGATACACCACGCCCATGTCCGGCGGGTTGTGATGGGACACGTTGGAAATCAGCAAGCGGGTCAGCGCCGTGATCGCCACATAAATCAGGAAGCGCACGGGCATATGATTGGTCTTGAAATAAATCCCGACCATCGCGCCCAGCTCGAGGTAGATAAACAGCAACAGGATGTCATCAATCGTGATGTTGCCCTTCTCCACCATCCCAAGGAATTCCATCACCGCCGCCCAGGCAGTGACCGCGCCAATGGCAAACAGCGCCAGGTAATGGAAGGTTTCGACGAACAGATTGCCCATCGACTCGGCCAGTTCATGAACCTGGCGACGTAGCTTCTCAGCTTTGTTAACTCTCACGATGCAGCTCCTTGAATCGACTCGAACGGATCATCCGCGATGCACATGACGCTTTTTACATGCAGAAAAAAGGCCAGTCACTGCTGTTGAGATGGTGACCGCCGCCCATAAGGCACCTCTGGCCCGATCGGGCATGCCAATTACAGCTACATTGAAAAAGCCGCTATTCAAATGCTGGCGATTGGCTTATCCTTTTCGCTGTATATAAATACAGTAATCGCTAGATAATTTACGTGAAGGCATATGAGGTGGTAAATGGCCGTCGAAGTGGTATACCGCAGCAGCCGAGATCTGGAGCGTTTGTTCATGGATAAAGCCGAAGCTGACCGTCATGACAAAATGCTGGAACTGGCAGAGTTGCTGGCCGAAGTGCTGCAAAAAGCAGTGCCGTCCCTGAACGAGCAACAAGTCGAAGAAGCCGGTATCTACATGGCGAAAAATCGCGATGTGTTTGCCAAGGCCTTCAAGAGCCAGCCGGACGCCCTGTCCGAGTTGCTGGTCGACAGCGAGTAAGACTGCCGCGTACTCGCTTGACTCTCCCCTACGGGGCAGACCCTACCCTCAAAGGCCCCCTTTCAGGTTGGCGTCATGATGAGCAAGCGAGTACTGGTCATTCTCGGTCACCCCGGCACCCACAGTTTCTGTAGCGCACTGGCAGACAGCTATATAGCTGCAGCCAAGGATGCCAGCCATGATGTACGCGTCATGCGCCTGGGCGATCTGCGCTTCGACCCGGTGCTGCGCGAAGGCTACCAGCAGGTCCAGGCGCTGGAGCCTGACCTGCTGCAGGCTCAGGCCAATATCCATTGGGCCGAACACCTGGTGCTGGTCTACCCGATCTGGTGGGGCGGGATCCCTGCATTGCTCAAGGGTTTTTTCGACCGCATCCTGCTGCCCGGTTTTGCCTTTCAATACCGTGAGGGCAAGGCCTTCCCCGCAAAATTGTTGAAAGGCCGCAGCGCACACCTGCTGGTGACGATGGACACCCCGCCGTGGTACTACCAATGGGTGTACCGCATGCCGGGGCTGCATCAGGTTCGCAAAACCACACTGGCATTTTGTGGCATAAAACCCACCGCTACCCTGACATTTGGCCCGATCCTGAACGCCACGCCCGGGCAAAGAGACGCCTGGCTTCAGGCGGCACACCAGCTCGCCACGCGTTAAGCCAGCGGGCGGCGATTAAAAGGACTTTTCATGTATATCGGCAAAGCCGCCCAGTTGTCGGGCACCACCGTCAAAAGCATTCGCCACTACGAAGACATCGGTCTGCTACCTGCGCCGCAACGCCGTGGCGCCTATCGCGTCTACAGCGAGCAAAGCGTTGAACTGCTGATGTTTATCAAGTGCGCGCAGCAGTTGGGCTTCAAGCTCAAGGAAATGCAGGCCATTCTTGATCAGCATCGCGGCCAAACGCTGCCGTGGCAGGTCGTAAGCAACGCCATCGCCCGGAAAAAACACGCCGTAATGGGCCAGATAGATGCGTTGCAACAGGTGCATGCGGGGCTGGTCGAGTTTGAGGCTCGCTTTGCCCTGGGAGGTCCGGAGCTGGACTTGGCCTGTGTTCAGTCCTTGGGATACAACAATTGATGTGCCAGCTCGTCAGAAACCCGTGCCGGTGAGCGTTTTTCAGCCTGGGCATGGGCATAAATGCCGGTCAAACGCTGGCTGATCTGCAATAACTGCTGGTTGATGGCCTCGGGGGCTGCACCTTCATGGGTCAGGGCCATATAGATCAGCCCGCCGGAATTGATGACGTAATCGGGCGCATACAAAATGCCTCGCCGCTCCAACTGATCGGCCACTTGCAGATTGGTCAGCTGGTTATTCGCACATCCGGCCACCGCCGAGCAGCGCAATTGCGCCACGCTGTGCCAGTTCAACACCCCGCCCAGACCGCACGGCGCAAGAATGTCGCAGGGGGTGCTGAGCAAGGCTTCGCAGGCAATCGGGTGCGCCCCCAGCTGCTCCATGGCCAGGCGCACTTTGCCGGGGTCGGTATCGCACACCAGCAGTTCGGCACCCGCAGCATGCAGTTGTTCGGCCAGGGCGTAACCCACTTTGCCCAGGCCCTGCACTGCCACCCGCAAGCCTTCGAGGTTATCACTGCCCAGGCGCGACGATGCAGTGCTGCGGATTCCGGCAAACACCCCCATCGCCGTATGGGGCGAAGGGTCGCCGGCAGCAGTGGTGCTGGTCACATGCCGGGTGTGCTGCGCTATGCAGTCCATGTCTGCCGTTGATGTGCCGCTGTCGATTGCCGTGATATAGCGCCCGTCCAGTTGCTCCACACAGCGACCAAAGGCTTCGAACAGCGCCGCGCGACTATCGACGTGGGCCGCACGCACCACCACGGCTTGCCCCCCGCCCACGGCCAGCCCGGCCAGCGCCGCCTTGTAGCTCATGTCCTGCGCCAGGCGGACAGCATCACCCACCGCACTTTCGTCATTGGGGTAAGCCAGATAGCGACAACCCCCTAATGCCGGCCCCAGGCGAGTGTTATGGATGGCAATTACGGCTTTCAGGCCTGTAACGGGGTCTACACTAAGGTGCAGCGACTCAAGCTGAGCGCTTTGCATGAGAGCAAACATCATCAGGCCCTCGAACGATTATGGGTATTCGCCAGTATAGGCGGCGCCAGAAAACTCGTTGAAGTGCGCAGGCATAAGCCTGTGCGCTTTTCAGGATTTCGGACATATCCGCAAGGGAGCACATCCTGTGGGAGCGGGCTTGTTATGGGAGCGGGCTTGCCCGCGATGGGATCGCCGTGGTCTGACAGATAGACCGCGTCGCTCCCATCGCGAGCAAGCCCGCTCCCACACACAGAGTGGGGTCAGGCCGGGGTGTCGGGCTGATTGGCCGGGTGCGCCGAGATAAACGCCGGATGTTGTTCTGCCAGCGCCGCCACCCGGGCAATGCGCGGGTACGCCGCCAGGGGCACGTTAAACCGCTGCGCCGCATATAACTGCGGGATCAAATATACATCCGCCAGTCCGGGCTGTAGCCCGAAGCAATAACCGCTGTCACCGATCAACTGTTCAATGGCGCCCAGCCCCTGGCTGATCCAATGAACGATCCACTCCCCCACCTGCGCTTCATCGTGCCCCAATTGACGCAGCCGGTTAAGCACGCTGACGTTGTGCAACGGGTGAATATCACACGCCACCAGCGCCGCCACCGCCCGCTCCCGGGCACGGACGGTCAGGTCGGCAGACAGCAGCGCCACTTGCGGGTAACGCTCTTCGAGGTATTCGATGATCGCCGGTGACTGGGTCAGCACATCGCCCTCGTCCGTGCGCAAGGCCGGTACGCGGCCTTGCGGGTTGATCGCCAGGTACGCCGGCTGACGGTGCTCACCGCCAGCCGGCGCGATCAGATTGACCGGTAGCGCCCGATAATCCAAACCCTTGAGTGCCAGCGCAATACGTACCCGGTAGGACGAGGTTGAGCGGTAATAAGTAAAGAGTTCCATAGCCCGCTCCTTTAGCGCGCGGCAACAACCTTGCCCCGGCACTCGCCAAAACCGATGGAGGCATGACCTTCACGGGTGCAGCGGGCACGCAGAATGATTTCGTCACCATCTTCCAGGAACTTGCGCACTTCACCCGAAGCCAGCTCGATCGGGTGTTTGCCGCCTTCGGTGATTTCCAGCAGGCTGCCCAGTTGCGAGCGGTCGGGGCCCGACAAGGTCCCCGAGCCAAACAGGTCACCGGACTGCAACTGGCAACCGTTGACACTGTGATGAGCCACCAGTTGGGCCGCAGTCCAGTACATGTTCAGGCTGTTGCTCAAGCCCAGGCGATGGGCTGGCAGGTTCTGTTCGCGCATCGCCTCGGTCAGCAGCAGCACTTCCAGTTCGATATCCAGCGCGCCACTGGCCTGGTCCTTGGTATCGAGCAGGTAAGCCAGTGGTTGCGGGTCACCTTCAGGGCGGGCCGGTTGTGCACGGCGGAACGGCTCCAGCGCTTCGGCGGTCACCACCCACGGTGAGATGCTGGTAATAAAGCTCTTGGACAGGAACGGGCCCAGCGGCTGGTATTCCCAGGCCTGGATATCCCGCGCCGACCAGTCGTTGAGCAGGCAGAAACCGGCAATATGCTCGCCTGCTTCGCTGACCGGGATCGCGTCGCCCATGTCATTGCCCTGGCCAATCCAGATCCCCAGTTCCAGCTCGTAGTCCAGCCGTGAACACGGGCCAAAGGTCGGCTCGGTCTGCCCGGCAGGCAGGGTTTGCCCTTTGGGGCGGCGTACTTCAACACCAGAGGGGCGAATGGTCGAAGCGCGACCGTGGTAGCCAATCGGCACATATTTATAGTTGGGCAGCAGCGGATTGTCGGGGCGAAACAGCTTGCCGACGTTTTTGGCGTGCTCGATGCCGACATAAAAATCGGTGTAGTCGCCGATTTTGGCCGGCAGATGCAATTGGCAATCCGCCGCCAGTGGCAGCAGCCGCGTGCCCAGGGCTTCGATTTTGCCACGCATGGTGCTGCCCTCGACCAACAGTTCCAGCAAGCGCTCGCGCAGGGCGACCCGGGCACTGCGGCCCAGGGCGAAAAAAGCATTCAACGCGCCGCCCAGGGAAGCTTCAACCGCCACCTTGGCCGGGCCTTCAAACAGGCCCGCCGCCAGCCCGGCCTCCAGATCGAAAATCGCATCGCCAATGGCAACCCCGCTGCGCGGTGCCGACCCGCCAATGCTGAAAATTCCCAGCGGCAAGTTCTGCAACGGGAAATCGCGGTGGCCGTTGGCAGAGCTGATCCAGCTTCGGGCAAGAGTGGTCTGGGTCATGGGTTATCTCCGATTCGGGGTGAAGGTCACGGGCAGCGTGGCCCAGCAAGCGTCGTAGTTCGATTGCAATTGCGGGCATTCAAGGGCAAACCGGCTTGGGCGCAACACCTGGCTGGTCTCGAACATAAAGGCCATGGTGTTGTCGATCTTGCTCGGTTGCAGCTCGGCCGCAATCGCCTTGGTACAGGTTTCGCCATCCGGGCCGTGGGCGCTCATGCAGCTGTGCAGCGACGCACCGCCGGGCAGGAAGCCTTCGGCCTTGGCGTCGTAGCTGCCCTGGATCAGGCCCATGAATTCGTTCATCAGGTTGCGGTGGAACCACGGTGGCCTGAAGGTATTTTCAGCCACCATCCAGCGCGGAGGAAAGATCACGAAGTCGAGGTTGGCCAGACCCGGCACGCTGGTAGGCGAAGTCAGGACAGTAAAGATCGACGGGTCGGGATGGTCGAAGCTGACCGTGCCGATGGTGTTGAAGCGGCGCAGGTCATATTTGTACGGCACGTTGTTGCCATGCCACGCCACCACGTTAAGCGGCGAATGGTCCAGCTCGCAGCCCCACAGCTCACCGAGGAATTTTTGCACCAGGGGCGTGCCCTGGCGTGTGTCTTCGTAATGGGCAACCGGGGTCAGGAAATCCCGGGGGTTGGCCAGGCCATTGCTGCCAATCGGCCCCAGATCGGGCAGGCGCAGCGGCGCGCCGTGGTTCTCGGCAACATAGCCGCGAGCCTGGGCATCGAGCAGCTCAACGCGAAACTTGAGGCCACGGGGGATCACCGCGATTTCCAGTGGTTCCAGATCCAGGCGCCCCAGCTCGGTACAAATGCGCAAGCGGCCCAGTTCGGGCACCAGCAGCAACTCACCATCAGCATTGAAAAACACCCGCTGCATCGAGGTATTGGCGCGGTAATGGTAGATGCTGATGCCCGAAGGTTTTTCCGACCCGCTATTGGCCGCCATGCCCACCAGGCCGTCGATAAAATCTGTGGCTTGATCTGGAATCGGCAACGGGTTCCAGCGCAAGCGATTGGGTGTCACCGGCCCCAGCGGGCCTCCCGCCAATTGCCGCTCCAGCTTGACGAACGCCGGGTGGTTGGCGGATGGCTGGATGCGGTACATCCAGGTACGCCGCGCCTCGCTGCGCACCATGGTGAACGCCGTACCGGAGAACAATTCGGCGTACAGACCGTAGGGGGCTTTTTGCGGGGAGTTCTGACCCACCGGCAGGGCGCCGGGCAATGCTTCGCTGCTGAATTCGTTGCCAAACCCGGATTGATAGCCAAGACCTGACGAGGGCGAATCGACGTTCATGGAGCCTCCAGCATGGAGAAGGCAGCGGACTGCGCCCGGCGCTGGAAGCGTTTGCGCGTCGCTGCGTTATTTTTATCGTAATTCGATTACGCATAACGTAATTTGATTGGTATTCAGCGTCAAGCTATAAAGACGCCCATTCGTCCCGAGATATAAGCACTTCCATGGAAAAGCCCCGCAGCAGCACCGACAGCACCGGCAAGCAGAAAGTGCGTTCGGCCGAGGTCGGCACGGACATCCTCAAGGCGTTGGCCGAGCTGTCCCCCTCGACATCGCTGTCGCGCCTGGCCGAACACGTACAAATGCCCGCGAGCAAGGTGCATCGCTACCTGCAGGCACTGATCGCCAGCGGTTTTGCCGAACAGAATGCCGCCACCAACCACTACGGTTTGGGCCGTGAGGCATTGCGCGTGGGGCTGGCCGCGCTCAACAGCATGGACGTGCTGAAAGTCGCCAGCCTGCCTTTGGCCGAGCTGCGCGACGACTTGAATGAAACCTGCTTTTTGGCGGTGTGGGGTAATCAGGGGGCAACTGTGGTGCACATTGAGCCAGCCGTGCGGGCAGTCACCGTAGTGACCCAACTGGGTTCGGTCTTGCCACTTCTCAGTTCATCGACAGGGCTGGTGTTCAACGCATTTTTGCCGGATCGCGAAACCGTCGACTTGCGCGAACTGGAGTTCAAGACCGATCAGGTACATCCGCTGCAAACACCTGAAGCCTACACCGCGCTTTGCAGCCAGATCCGCAAGCGCGGTTTGCATTTCGTGCATGGCTTGCTGATGCCTGGCGTCGATGCCTTGTCGGCCCCGGTATTCAATGCAACCGGCCAGGTGGCGGCTGTACTGACCGTGGTCGGCCCAACGTCACTGTTTCACGCCGATGAAAACGGGCCAGCGGCCAAACGCTTGCTGGCCGCCAGCCAGGCCATCAGTTGGCGGATGGGGTATCAGCCGGGCTGATGGCCCACGGCATCACACCATCCACTTGTATTTGGCCTGATCGAGCAGCTCGCTCATCATCTGTTCGATGCGCTCGATGGGCAGGTGGTCGAGCCGATGGATATCCTGGAACGAGCCACCCTTGCTGAACACCCCGGTTTCCCAGTCGTTGTGTGCTTGCACAGTGCCCCACTCCAGCGTGTCCATCCCCAGGCCCAGCAGGTCCTGGCTGTAGATGACCGTCATGTCGACAATGTTGTTGACCGTGTTGAGATAAATGTTTTCGCAGTCCAGTGCCAGGTGCTGCAGTTGCTCATTGAGAAATTCGCGCACCCGCTCAACCACTTGCGGGCTGGGTTTGAGGGTGAATTTATCGGTCATGAATGCGTTGTTATCCTGAGTGTTCATGATGAACTCCTGTCCGTGCTCCCGGCTTGTTCAGCGTCTTGCTGCAACAAAGGCTGCCGGGAGCAATCATGTGAAACCCCATTCAACACGATCCGTGCCAGGGGCCTGCGATACATAGTTATCGTGTATCCAGGTCCTTGAGCCACAAGCCTTTTTAGCCACACAACTGTTGCCGAAGATGTAAAACAGATTGTCCCAAAGCGGGCTTACTCCTCTGCCGACCAGCCCTTATTCTTGTCGAACGTTCCAGCACGGGCACACGCCCAACGCATCGAGTCGCATCGACTCTGCCCACCGATTTACCCTGACGTTGATTTGTAGCTCCTTGATGAACGTCTTCCTTGGCCGCTGTTTTACAGCGGCCTTTTTTATGCGCGTAAAAAACTGTGGGAGCGGGCTTGCCCGCGATGGCATCGACACGGTTCTCCAGCAAGACCGCATTGGGTCAATCGCGAGCAAGCCCGCTCCCACGGGGTCTGTGGTGTGCTGAGTAACTAAAACACCATCGCCAGCAACGGCGCGGCGAACAGATTGAGGATGCCAGTGAGTACCATCACCAGCCCCGCCACCGAACCTTCTTCACTGCCCACTTCGCGGGCGCGGCTTACACCGGCACCGTGAGCGCCAATACCAAACAGCGCGCCCCGCGCCAGGCTGCTGCGCAGCGGCAGCCACTTGAGCAAAATCCCGCCGAGCAACGCGCCAAACACGCCGGTAAACATCACAAACACCGCTGTCAGTTCAGGCACGCCGCCCAGGTCCTGGGCCAGCGGCATGGCAAACGGGGTGGTAATGGAGCGCGGTACCAGCGACATGGTCAATGAGGTGTCCAGCGCCAGCGCCCGGGCCAGCCAGAACGAACTGGCAATGGACGCCGCGCTGCCCGCCAGCATCCCCAGCAGCAACGCCACCCAGTGTCGCGCCAGCAGCTTGCGTTGCTGCCAGATCGGCACGGCAAAGGCCACGGTCACCGGCCCCAGTACCAGCATCAGCCAATGGGTATTGCTTGAGTACTCGGCATAGGCGGTGTGCAGCGGCACGGCCACGGCAAGCAGCAAGGCCGGCACCAGAATCAGCGGCGACAGCAGGTAACGCCCGGTACGCCGGTACAGCCAGCGGCTGAAGCCGTAGGTCAACAGGGTGAACAGCAGCCAGAACATGGGCATCAATTCAAACTTCATGACGCAGCCTCCAGCGGCACACGGCTTCCACGGTAAATGCCGTAACCACCATCACCAGCAGGGTGCTGACGCCGATCACCAACAGGATGCGCCAGCCCTCGTCGCGCACGAGCACGCCGTAATCGAGCAGGCTCATCAGTGCCGGGATAAAAAACAGCAGCATTTCAGCCATCAACACACCGGCGCCCAATTGCAGGGTTGCAGGCTTGACCCAGCCCAGGGCAAACGCCAGCAACAGCAGCGCCATGCCCACTACACCGCCGGGGATCGGCAGGTGCCACCAGGCCGCCAGCTGGCAACCCAAAAAGTACAAAGCCAACAGCACGGCCAGCTCACTGACCAACCGACCCAGGCGTTTTACATCGAAGCGTTTCATGATTTTTCCATTCCAGACAGGCCTTCAGTTTAAAGAGCCTGCTAACATCCCTAAAACGAATTGTCAGACTTGCAGCCATTCCAAACTGGAATTACACCAATGGAATTCAAACACCTGCGCACCTTTGTCGAAGTGGCCCGCCTGGGCGGCTTTACCCCCGCCGCCCACAGTTTGCACATCAGCCAGTCGGCCGTGAGCAAGCAAGTGGCGCAGCTCGAACACAGCCTCGGCACGCCGCTGTTCGACCGTACCGGCTCACAGGTGCGGCTAACAGCGGCAGGCAATGTAGTGCTGCAACGGGCCGAAGGCATGCTGCGCTTGCACCGGGAATTGCTGAGCGAGCTGGACGATCTGAGCCATATGACCCGGGGGGAGCTGCGGCTAGGCCTGCCGTTGTTGGGCAGCAACACGCTGTTTGCCGGGTTGTTTGCCGAATACCGACGACGCTATCCGAATATTCAGGTGCAGTTGCTCGAAGAAGGCAGCTTGAATATCGAGCAGGCCGTGCTGAGTGGCGAACTGGAATTGGGTGGCAGCCTGACGCCGAAAAATCCCGCGTTTGCTTATCAGCCGTTTTGTGACGAGCCGCTGGACGTTTTGCTCCCGGCCGATCATCCGCTGGCCGAGGGGCCCGGCGTGCGCCTTGAACAATTGGCTGATACACCTTTTTTGCTTTACCAGCGCAGCTTTGTGCTCAACGACCGGGTGCTCAAGGCCTGCCAGCAGGCTGGCTTTACCCCCAGGGAAGGCGGGCGCAGCGGTCAGGCGGATTTTCTGGTGGCGCTGGTGGCCGCAGGCCAGGGCGTGGTATTGCTGCCCAGCGTGGTGGCCCGCGGCCTGGTGCGCCCCGGGGTGGTACGCCTCAAACTGGCTGCACCGGATGACTTGCGCTGGGATATCGCGTTTATCTGGCGCGATGGCGCGTACCTGTCACGGGCAGCCCAAGCCTGGCTTGAGCTGCTGCGCGAACGCCCGGTTACGGCTTCAGTGCTTTGATCAAGTCCGCGATCCACGGCTCGGAGTCTTCCTCCGGGGTGACCGTGACGCTGGAATCCAGGCGCAGCATCGGCAGCACTTCGCGCACGCCCAGCTCGGCAAACAGCTCGCGCATTTGCTCGCCACCGCCACAGAAGGTATCGCCGTAGCTTTCGTCACCCAAGGCGATTACTGCGCCGGGCAGCCCGCGCCAGGCGGCTGGCAACTGGTCACGAATGGCGCTGTACAGCGGCACCAGATTGTCCGGCAGCTCGCCCATGCCCGTGGTCGAGGTCACGGCCAGCAGCGCCTGGGGAGCAAACGCCTGGACATCGGCCAACGTGGCGCGGGTATTGAGCAAAACCTCAAAACCGGCATCGGTCAGCAGTTGTTTCGCATTGCGGGCGACTTCTTCAGCGGTGCCGTACACCGAGCCGGAAAGGATGGCGACTTTCATCAATCTGATC
>Ga0302347_1002580_pt1 | contig 17950 bp, 19 predicted proteins | sample PhyWR1_FD_202178 | JGI IMG/M metagenome (GOLD analysis project Ga0302347, IMG submission 202178) | Leaf surface microbial communities from wheat plants in UC Gill Tract Community Farm, Albany, California, United States - DLSL W.R1 (v2)... | ecosystem: Host-associated > Plants > Phyllosphere >...
CTGCCATTGTTGCCTCGAGAGTACGTAAGCGCCCGGAACCGTCCGAGCGACGTCGGCCACTGCGGTGGCCTGCGGGGCAGACAATACGGTCGATGATGGCCAGTTGTCCAGATGCGTAGGAAATTTTTCCACGTGGAGTACTGCGCGGATATGCCCCTATACTCGATGCGGGTTTGTTCCCTATAAGAAGGAGACTGTTCGTATGGATCAGCAGACAAAACAACCGTTAGAGCCACGCATGGAAGCAGGCAAGGCGCTGGTGATCGCCGGCGTACAAGGGGGTTATTCCAAGGCCACTGTCGGTGATATTCCCAAACTGTGGGAGTTGTTCGACACCTGCAGCAAGGACATCAAAAAGCGCGTCGGTGGCGTGACCTATGGCGTTTGCCATAACCCCCATCACGGCGAGTTCGACTACATGGCCGGTGTCGAAGTCCCGTCCAAGGGCGATGTACCCGGCAACTTCGAGTTCATCGAGATTCCACCGCTCAACTACGCCGTGTTCGCGCATTACGGCCCGGTGCAGGCGCTGGAGCAGACCTACGAGCGCATCATGTTCGAATGGTTGCCGCACTCGGGCTACAAGGTGATGGGCGCGGATTTCGAGCGTTACAGCGCCGATTTTGATGCGCGCAAGGGCACGGGGTCGGTGGAGATCTGGCTGCCGGTGGGTGAGAAGGGCTGACAGACCTGGTACACCCAGGCTTTTTGTGGCGAACGGGCGTGCCCGCTCGCCACAGGGGAGGCTTCGCTCACTCGCCTAGTGCGAGCCGCAACCTGCGCTCATACCCAATCCGCCCCTTATACGCCTCCCCGCTGTCCACCCACCCAGCCGATAGATAAAGCCCCATCGCCGCCACATTGTCCGCGTCCACCGACAACTCCAGCCCTTGGATTTCTGGCCACGCCTGCAGCGCCACCGCCGGCAGCGCCAGCAAGCACGCCTTGCCAAACCCGCGCCCCTGCTGCTGGCGATCCACCTGCAAGGCATGCAACGTGGCGCTGTGCTCATCCGCCCAATGGGGCAGGCACGGCGGGCGTTTTAGCAGCAGGAACGCCACCGGCATCTCGTCGGCCAGTAGCGCAAAGCCCTTGATCGCGTTGGGGCTGGGGTTCACCAGCAGGCTGTTCAGCGCGCAGTAGATATCCCCGGAATACGCCAGTTGCTCGGGATGCACGTGCAGGGTGTCGAGCTGCTGTTTTTGCACAAGGCTCAGCGTCTCATAGGGGACGAGGCGGGTTTCCATCGGGGGCGCATCCCAATTCCTACAAAGAGGCGGGGATTCTAGCGGGTTTGCCGGGGGCTAGATTATTTTTCAGTCGGCTGTCGATTTGCTTGAGGGACATTCGACTAAGGGTGTCTTCCGTGTTTTTCAACCCGAAGGAGTATCACCATGAGCACCGCCATCAATACCCTGATCGAGCAATGGAAGCACGCCGTCAGCGCCAAGGATGTCGCGAAGATTGTCAGCTTTTACGCCGACGATATCGTCGCGTTCGACGCCGTTAACGCTCTGCAATTCAAAGGCAAGGCCGCCTACCAGGCGCACTGGCAGGCGTGCATGGAGTTCTGCCCCGGCCCCGGCGTGTTTGATTTCCATGAGCTGCATATCGTCGCCGGAGAAAACAGCGCTTTTGCCCACTGGCTGGCCCATTGCGGTGGCACCGGGCCGGACGGCGTACTCAAGACCTGCTGGATGCGCGTCACCGCCGGTTACCAGCGCATCGACGGCCAATGGAAAGTGGTGCATGAGCATTGGTCGGCGCCCTTTGACATGGAAACCGGCGCTGGTCTGTTCGACCTGAAACCTTGACCGCCGCGAACTATAGTCAGTAGTCCGAAAACGGAGAGCGCCATGAAATACCTGTGCCTGATCTACAGCAACGAGCAGGTGCTGCACACCTCGCCCGACAGCCCGGCCGACCCGGAGTGCTTCGCCTACGCCCAGGCCGTACAGGCCAGCGGGCGCATGCTGGCCGCCGAGCCGCTGGAGTCGGTGAGCAGCGCCACCACCGTGCGCATGCGCAATGGCAAGCTGTCGATCACCGACGGGCCGTTTGCCGAAACCAAGGAACAACTCGCCGGGTTCTACCTGATCGAAGCCCGCGACTTGAACGAAGCGATCCAGGTGGCCGGTGGCATCCCGGCCGCCCGGGTCGGCAGTGTGGAAGTGCGCCCCGTGCGCGAATTGAATCTCTGAAGACAACAAGCATAAAACTCAGGAGGTTTACCCCATGTCTACGCAACCTGCCGAATTTGAACTGTCCATCAGTCGCGTGATCGACGCGCCGCGCGGCCGAGTATTTCGCGCCTGGACCGAGCCCGCCCTGCTGCAACAATGGTGGGGCCCCCACGGCATGACCACCCCCGAATGCGAAATGAACCTGTGGGTCGGCGGCCTGTTTCGCACCCTGATGCGCGCACCCGATGGCGCCGAATACCCGACTCAGGGCGTGTTCCTGGAAATCGTCGCGCCACGGCGGCTGGTGTTTACCGACGCCTTTACGCCGGGCTGGATCCCCTCGGGCAAGCCGTTCATGACCGCCGAAGTGACTTTGCAGGAAGTCGACGGTAACAAGACCCTCTACACCGCCCGCGCCATGCACTGGAGTGCCGAGGACAAACAGGCCCACGAAGCCATGGGGTTTCACGATGGCTGGGGCCAGAGCCTGGACCGCCTGGTGACACTGGTGACCGAAGGCATGCGCGATTGAGGCCGGCGGTCGAGGTCATTTATCGCAGCGAATCGCGACGGGTGCTCGCCACGTTGATTCGCCTGCTGGGTGACTTCGAGCTGGCGGAAGAGGCCTTGCACGACGCTTTTTTCGTTGCGCTTGAGCGCTGGCCGCAGGACGGCGTGCCGAACAATCCTCGGGCGTGGCTGGTGTCCACCGGCCGCTTCAAGGCCATCGACCGCCTGCGTCGCCAGGCGCGGTTTACCCCGTTGTTGCAGGCCCAGGCCGACGCGCTGGAAGCGGTGGAGTGGAGTGACGAAGACGTGGAAGACGACCGCCTGCGCCTGATCTTCACCTGCTGCCACCCGGCGCTGGCGCCCGACGCCCAGGCGGCGCTGACCTTGCGTGAGATCTGCGACCTCACCACCGAGGAAATCGCCCGCGCATTTCTGACCACGCCCACTACCATCGCCCAACGCATCGTGCGCGCCAAGGGCAAGATTCGCGAGGCGAAAATCCCGTATCAGGTGCCGTCCCTGGCCGAGTTGCCCGAGCGTCTGGACAGTGTGTTGCGCGTGGTTTACCTGGTGTTCAACGAGGGCTATTCGGCGTCCACGGGCGCCGACCTCACGCGCGATGACTTGACCCGTGAAGCCATCCGCCTCGGCCGTTTGCTGCTGGAGCTGCTGCCGGAGCCGGAAGTGCTGGGGTTGCTGGCGCTGATGCTGTTGCATGAGGCGCGCCGCGCGGCGCGTACCTCGGCGGGCGGCGAACTGGTGCTGTTGGATGAACAGGACCGCTCGCTGTGGGATGCTTCCTTGATTGTTGAAGGCTGCGCGCTGGTGGAGCGGGCCCTGACCACCGGGCGTTTTGGTGCCTATTGCCTGCAAGCGGCAATTGCGGCGGTACACGCCGAAGCGCCCAACGCGGGGGAAACGGATTGGCCGCAGATCGTCGGGCTTTACGATGTGTTGCTCAGGCACGTGCCGTCGCCGGTGATCGAGTTGAACCGCGCCGTGGCGGTTGCCATGCGCGATGGGCCCTTGGCAGGCTTGCAGCAGGTCGAGGGCATTCTGGCGCGGGGCGAACTGCTGGACTACCACTTGGCGCATTCGGCGCGGGGCGAGTTTTGTCGGCAGTTGGGGCGGGTAGCCGAAGCCTGTGAGGCGTACGAAAAAGCCCTGTCGCTGACCCAGCAAACCCCGGAAAAACGCTTCCTCGAGAACCGCCTGGCCCAACTAAACCTCCCCACATTTTAGTTTTGCATTGCCTCGGCGGGCTCACTCGAGCATCTGCTTCAACATCCAGCTCCCCGCCGGCCCCGGTGGGTGCTGGCGCGACCACAGCGCATCCACCGCCACCGAGCGCGGCCAGCTGCGCACGTTGAGTTCAACCAGCCCGGCATTGCCAAAGCGTTCCACCAGCCAGCGCGGCAGTGCCGCCCAGCCGAAACCGAGCTGGGCCATTTCCATCAACATCAGGAAACTCGGCGCCGACCACACACGGCCGGTGGGGCGCGTTTCGTTCGGGTTGATGACGCTCGCCAGGCGCAGCTCGCGGTGTTGCTGCAAGGCCTGTTGGTCGATGTGTTTAAGCTGGGCCAGGGGATGGCTCGGGGCGACGAACAGCGCGATTTCCGCGCGTTCCTCCACCGGCGCCCGGCTGAGGTCCGGCGGGTAAACATCCTGGGCTTCGATAAACGCCATCTGCGCGCGGCCGCTTTGCACCAGGGCGATCAAGTCTTCACACTCGGCGATCAACCATTCCAGCTCCAGGTCCGGGTAGCGTTGCTCAAAGGCTTTGAGCGCCAGTTCGAAGCGCTCCGACTGGTAGGTATCGGACATGGCGATACTGACTTTCGCCTCCAACCCCTGGGCCAACTGGCTCGCCGCCAACTCCAGGCGGCTGCTGGCTTCCAGCACCTGCTCGGCGCGTTGCAGCAACACATGGCCGGCCGGAGTGAGCGTCGGCTTGCGGCTGCTGCGGTCGAACAGCACCACATCAAGGTCAATCTCCAGGCTCGCAACGGCCGCGCTGACGGTGGACTGGCTTTTGCCCAACTTGCGCGCCGCTGCCGAAAACGAGCCCTCGGTAGCCGCCTGGACAAATGCCTGCAGCACTTCGTGAGACGCCATGACTATCGCCTTGATCGATGGTTATTGGTTATGAAGTATCGGCCCCAAGGGTAATGATGGCAACCATCGTCACTCACGGAGCCGCGTCATGAACCCTACCAAGTCGATTACTGAACGCGTTTGCCAGGCCCTGGGCTTTGAAGGCCTGGCGCTACTGATCTGCACACCGCTGCTGGTCTGGATCACCGGTCGCCCGGCCCTGGAAATGGGCGCGGTGACCTTGGGGCTCAGCCTGTTGGCGTTGACCTGGAACATCATTTTCAACAGCCTGTTCGACCGTCTCAAAGTTCGCCTGCAGCTGTCCGGTGGCGCGTGGACCCGGGTGCTGCATGCGCTGATGTTCGAAGGCGGGCTGATTATTGTCGCCGTGCCACTGATTGCGGCATGGCTCAACATCAGCCTGCTGCAGGCGTTCATGCTCGACATCGGCGTACTGCTGTTTTTCCTGCCGTACACCTATGTGTATCACTGGGGGTATGACGTGTTGCGCGCCAGGTTCCTACAGAAACATGCCGCCCGAGGCCTCGATGCGCTGCCCGGTGATCCAGTGGCTGCCGTCGGCCAGCAACGCCGCAATCGCGCCGCCGATATCGTCCGGTAAGCCGGCCCGGCCCAGGGCGGTGTTGTTGGCGACCATGGCGTTGAGGTTGGCATTGTCGCGCACGGCGCCGCCGCCGAAGTCGGTTTCAATCGCGCCGGGGGCGAGGATGTTGACGCTGATGCCGCGCCCACCCAGCTCTTTGGCCTGGTAGCGGGTCAGCACTTCCATCGCGCCTTTCATCGCGGCATAGGCGGCGTAGCCAGGCAGGCTGAAACGCGCCAGGCCGCTGGAAATATTGAGGATGCGCCCGCCGTCGCGGATCAGCGGCAGCAGCTGCTGGGTCAGGAAGAATGGCCCTTTGAATTGGATCGCCACCAGTTGGTCGAACTGCGCTTCGGTGGTCTCGGCAAAGCTTGCATGCACGCCGATGCCGGCGTTGTTGACCAGAAAATCCAACTGATCCTGTGCGAATACATCCTTGAGCACGCCGGCCACTTCGCCGACGAAATCGCTGAAGGTCGCACTCTGGCTTACGTCCAGCTTGAGCATTGCGGCGCGGCCGCCCAGTTGTTCGATCTGTGCGACAACGGCCTGCGCCTCGTCGGCCTTGCTGTGGTAGGTGCCGATGATGTCGACGCCCTGTGCCGCCAGGTGTAGCGCAGCGCTTTTACCCAGGCCACGGCTGGCGCCGGTAATGAGTGCGATTTTACGGGTCATGGTGCAGTCCTCTTCTGATGTGATCGTGGGACTGAGTGTATTTGTCCGGCCATAACGTGATAAACACAGTGAAAGCGGAATCACTGGCCGGATAAGGCGAACAATCCCATGAACAAACTTGAACTGCTGCGCACCTTCGTGCGCGTCACCGAATTGTCGAGTTTCACCCAAGCCGGCGAGAGCCTGGGCCTGCCGCGCTCCACCGTATCCGAGCACGTGCAGGCGCTGGAGGAGTTGCTGGGCGCGCGCCTGTTGCAGCGCACCACGCGCAAGGTGCAGGCGACCCAGGACGGCCGGGTTTTATATGAGCGCAGCAAGGATTTGCTGGCGCACATGGAGGAACTCGAAGGCTTGTTCCGCCAGGATGAAACCCAATTGGCCGGGCGTATTCGGGTGGACATGCCTAACGTGATGGCGCGCGGCATGGTCCTGCCGCACCTGCCGGCGTTCATGGCGCGCCACCCGCTGATCGAGATGGAAATCAGCAGCTCGGACCGCCAGGTGGATCTGATCGCCGAAGGCTTTGATTGTGTGTTGCGCGTCGGCGCGCAGCCGGATCAAAGCGTGGTGGCCCGCAAGGTCAGCAGCATGCCGGTGGTCAACTGCGCGAGCCCGGCGTACCTGCAACGTTATGGCGTGCCGCAGACCCTCGCCGACCTGGCGCAGCATCAACTGGTGCACTACGTGCGGCCGTTGGGTGCGCGTTCCTCCGGGTTTGAATACCTGCAAGGCAACAAGGTGCATTACGTCGCAATGGCCGGGCGCGTGACGGTCAACAGTACCGATGCCTACCAGGCCGCGTGCCTGGGTGGTTTCGGCATCACCCAGGTGCCGCTGCCGGGGGTTCGAGGCTTGTTGGCCAGCGGCGAGTTGGTGGCGGTACTGGCGGATTTTCAGGCGCCCGCGCTGGATGTGTCGTTGCTCTACGCGGGGCAGCGGCATTTGCCGTTGCGGGTCCGGGTGTTTATGGATTGGCTGGCCGCTACCCTGCAAACCCATCTTTAACGCCGCGCCGACAACTGTTGCGGGGCCAGGAACGCATCGTGGAAGTAGTCGCGCACCGCCTGCATCGCCGGGGTGAACGCGCGCTCGCGGTGCCAGGCCAGGCCGACGCTCATGGGTGTGACCGGGTCGGTCACGGTCAAGGTCTCGATGCGCTTGCCCTCCAGGGACCAGGGCCGGTGCACCAGGTCGGAGAGGATCGCCACGCCGCTGCCATTGGCGACCATGCTGCGCACCGCCTCTACCGAACTGGTGCGCAGCCGCACCTGGGGCGTCTGCCCGGCCTGTTCCCAGTAGCGCATGGCGCTGTGTTCGGCCTCGTCCACGGTAAGCAGGATGTAGGGTTCCTGCGCCACGTCCGCCAGGCTCACGGCGCCGCGTTCGCACAGTGGGTGATGGCTGGGCAGCCAAAGGCGGCGTTCCGAGTTGAAGAGGATTTCCGAGACGATATCCGGGTGGGTGAGGTTGGCGGTGAGCACCACGGCCATGTCGAACTGGCCGTCGAGCAGGCCCTGTTCGATGGCCTGGCGCTCCTGCTCGAACACCTCGATGGTCACGTCCGGGTGCCAGTGCTCCATGCGTTGCAAGTGGTGGGGCAGGAAATACCCCAACACCGTGTAGCTGGCCGCCAGGCGCAACACGCCGCTGGCGCGGTAGTCGGGCAGCGGGCTGTTGAGCGCGTCGTCGACGCTGCGCACGATCACGTAGGCGCGGTTGAGAAAATGCCGCCCGGCGTCGGTCAGGTTCATGCCCTGGGCCGAGCGCACAAACAGCTGCACGCCGAGCATGGCTTCCAGCTCCTTGATCGCCGTGGTCACCGCCGACTGGGAAATGTTCAGGTGGATCGCCGCCTGGGAGATCTGGCCGATTTCGGCAGTGGCGACGAAGTAGCGAACTTGGCGCAAAGTCAGGGACATGGCTTTATCTGTTTTTCAGAAGATGGGCCATCTGATAATAGATCTTCCCAAGGGGTCAAGCGGGAGCCTACTTTTCCAGCATCAACTTGGCTGGAGCAACCGCGATGCAGGCAGTGGATTTCAACTCGGACATGGGCGAAGGCTTCGGCCCCTGGACCATCGGCGATGGCGTCGACGCGGAGCTGATGGCCTACATCAGCTCGGCCAATATCGCCACCGGCTTCCACGCCGGCGACCCCGGCACCATGCGCCGCACCGTGGAGCGCGCCAAGCAACTGGGCGTGGCCATCGGCGCGCACCCGGGCTTTCGTGACCTGGTGGGTTTCGGCCGTCGGCACATCAATGCACCGGCCCAGGAACTGGTGGACGACATGCTCTACCAGCTCGGCGCCCTGCGTGAAATCGCCCGCGCCCAAGGCCTAAGCCTGCAACATATCAAGCCCCACGGCGCACTCTACATGCACCTGGCCCGCGACGAAGAAGCCGCGCGGCTGTTGGTGCAGAACCTGCAAATCATCGAGCCGACGCTGTTGCTGTACTGCATGCCCAACTCGGTAATCTGGCGCGTAGCCAAGGAGCTGGGCCAGCCGGTGGTGCGCGAGTTTTATGCCGACCGTGAGTACGATCTGACCGGCTCCATCGTGTTTACCCGCACTGTGCGCGCACTCGATCCTGCTACCGTCGCGGCGCGGGTCCTACGTGCGTGTCAGACCGGGTTGGTGCGTACCGTGGAAGGCGAAGACCTGTTTATCGAATTCGATTCCATCTGCCTGCACAGCGACACCCCCGGTGCGCTGGAGTTGGTCGAAGCCACCCGCGAAGCCCTGGACCGGGCAGGTATCGCGGTAAAAACACCAGAATAAGAACTGCCCATTACTTTTTTGCCTGCCTTTCTATAACGATTCCAAGAGGAACAGACATGGCTCAAACGTCCCCCATCCGCTACAGCTTCGGCGGCGATGAACACCTGTTTGCCGAGGTCAGCGACAGCATGTCCCTGGAGGCCTTTTTCACCGGCATGGCGGTGACCCGCGCGGTGGAACGCCTGGCCCTGGACGGTGTGCTGGACGTATGCCTGGCCAACGCGTCGTTCCAGATCCGCTTCGACCCCGACCGCATCGCGCCCCATGTGCTGCTCGACGCCGTGCAAACCGCCGAAGCCCAGGCCGTGGCCGAACGCACCTTGCACACGCGCATCATCGAAATCCCGGTGCTCTACAACGACCCCTGGACCCACGAAACCCTGATGCGTTTTCGCGACCGCCACCAGGACCCGACCGGCACCGACCTGGAATACGCCGCGCGCATCAATGGCCTGGCCGACGTGGACGCGTTTATCGCCGCCCACAGTGGCGCGCCGTGGTTTGTGTCGATGGTCGGGTTTGTGGCGGGGCTGCCGTTCATGTTCCAGATGGTCGAGCGCGCGCGGCAGTTGCAGGTGCCCAAATACCTGCGCCCGCGCACCGACACGCCGAAACTCACCCTCGGCCATGGCGGCTGCTTTGGCTGCATCTACTCGGTGCGCGGTGCCGGTGGTTACCAGATGTTTGGCGTGACCCCGGCGCCGATCTACGACCCGGCGCAGCAGTTGGCGTACCTCAAGGAGCACATGGTGTTCTTCCGCCCCGGTGACATCGTGCAGTTCAAACCCATCGACCGCGACGCCTACGACAGGGCTGTTGCCGACGTGGACGCGGGCCATTTCGACCTGCGCATCCGTCCGGTGGAATTTTCCCTCGACGCGTTTCTCGCCGACCCCATCGGCTACCCGAAAACCCTGCAGGAGGCGCTGGCATGATCAAGGTCCTCAAACCCGGCCTCGCCACCTCCGTGCAAGACCTTGGCCGTGAAGGTTATTACCACCTGGGCATTCCGCCCTCCGGCGCGCTGGACCAATACGCATTGAGTGCGGCCAACCATCTGGTGGGCAACCCCATCGGCGCGGCGGGCCTGGAATGCACCTTGATCGGGCCGGAGCTTGAGTTTCAAAAGGACGTCTTGGTGGCTCTCAGCGGCGCGTTGATGTCGCCGCGCCTGGACGGTGAAGTGGTGCATCAGGACACCGCGTTCCAGGTGCGCGCCGGGCAGGTACTGCGCTTTGAATTTCCCCACGCGGGTGCGCGCACCTACCTCGCGGTCGCCGGTGGCATTGATGTGCCGCTGGTGCTTGGCAGCCGGTCCACCTACACCCTCGGTGCGCTCGGTGGGTTTCATGGGCGGCGCTTGCAGGAGGGCGATGAATTGCCCATCGGCGCAGCCAGCGGCCAGGGCCGTGCGGGCAACAGTTTGCCCATGGCGCTGCGCCGCTCCGTCGGTGGCGACGTGACCCTGCGCGTGGTGCCGGGGCTGTATTACGAGCGCCTGACGGATGCAGCCAAAAGCAGCTTTTTTGCCGAACCGTGGACCGTGGGCTCCGAGGCGGACCGCATCGGCTATCGCTTCAAGGGCGGCAGCGCGTTGAGCTTTCAGCCGCGGGAGCAGCCGTTTGGTGCAGGTTCGGATCCGTCGAATATCGTCGACAGTTGCTACCCCATCGGTTCGATCCAGGTACCGGCGGGGTTGGAGCCGATCGTGCTGCATCGCGATGCGGTGTCGGGGGGAGGGTACGCGATGATTGGTACGGTGATCAGCGCGGACCTGGATTTGATCGGGCAGATGCAGCCGAACCAGCGTGCGGGGTTTGTGGCGGTGACGCTGGAGGAGGCGCTGGAGGCGCGGCGTATCTACAAGAAGCGGCTCAAGGCGATGGCTGGTTTGTTCACAGGCTAAAAATGTGGGAGGGGGCAAGCCCCCTCCCACATTTTTTACAGTGTTGTGTCAGAAGATTTGGGTGAACAGCCAGTACAAACTGCCTGACAGGAGAATCGCCGCCGGCAACGTCAACACCCACGCCATCGCCAGATTGCGGATCGTGCGCATCTGCAACCCACCCCCATTTGCCACCATGGTCCCCGCCACACCGGACGACAACACATGAGTGGTCGACACCGGCAAGCCATACATATCCGCCGCGCCGATGGTCAGCATCGCCACCATTTCCGCCGACGCGCCTTGGGCGTAAGTCAGGTGGGTCTTGCCGATCTTCTCGCCCACCGTCACCACGATGCGCTTCCAGCCGACCATGGTGCCCAGCCCCAGCGCGATGGCCACGGCGATCTTGACCCACAGTGGAATAAAGCGCGTGGACGCGTCGATCTGGTCCTTGAACAGTTTCAGCTTGCCCTGGGTATCGGCGTCGAAATTGCCGACTTTGCCCTTGTCCATCAAGCGAATGGTTTCGCTGGTCAGGTACATGTCGTTACGCACGTTGCCGACGGCTTCGACGGGGACTTTGGCCAGGGAGCCGTAGCCTTTCACTTCGTCACCGATATGCCCGGCCAGGGCGGCGAGGGCCGGCACCAGTTCCGGGGTGGCTTCCTTGGTGCGCACGTAGGTCGAGAGGATCGGGCGCGGGTCGCCTGCCAGCGGTTGCGGCGCGCTTTTCACCAGCGCCGCCTGGGTCACTTCGGCCACGGCGGCGAACTGCAACGACTGCTCGGCCGGCATGGTACGGTTCAGCGCGTAGGCCATCGGCAGGGTGCCGACCAGAATCAGCATGATCAGGCCCATGCCCTTCTGGCCGTCGTTGGAACCATGGGCGAAGGACACGCCGGTGCAGGTGGCGATCAGCATGCCGCGAATCCACCACGGCGGCGGGGTGTCGCCCTTTGGCGCCTTGTACAGCGCGCGGTTTTTCACGAAGGCGCGCAGGGCCAGCAACAGCAAGGCAGCGAAGGCGAAGCCGATCAGCGGCGACAGCAGCAGCGCGTAACCGATCTTGATCGCCTGGCTCCAGTCCACCCCGCTGGTGCCGTCACGCCCATGCATCAAGGCATTCGCCACGCCCACGCCGATGATCGAGCCGATCAGCGTGTGGGAAGACGACGCCGGCAAGCCCAGCCACCAGGTGCCAAGGTTCCACAGGATAGCGGCGATCAGCAGGGCGAAGATCATCGCGAAACCGGCCGACGAACCGACCTGCAAAATCAGCTCTACCGGCAGCAGCGCAATGATGCCAAATGCCACGGCGCCGCTGGACAGCAGCACGCCGAGGAAGTTGAAAAAGCCCGACCACACCACCGCAAAATGCGGCGGCAGCGAGTTGGTATAGATCACCGTCGCGACCGCGTTGGCGGTGTCGTGGAAACCGTTGACGAACTCGAAACCCAGGGCGATCAGCAGTGCCACACCCAGCAGCAGGAAGGGCGTCCAGGTGGTGACCACCGTGCCCAGTTCGTGCATGTCGTGCATCAGGCTGTAGGCGGTGAACAACAGGCCCATGGCGAGGATGGCGAAAAACATGATTACCGTGATCAGGCTGGGTTTCTTGTCCAGCCTGGGTTTGGGGGCTGCGGGTGACGCGTGGGAGGAGGCAGTCAGGGAAGGGGTGGCCATGCCGGAGCATCCAGTGTGGGGAGGATGTCTTTCATGATCATTGCAAGATGTTACAGAGATGCTGCCGTGGATCAGTGTTTACAGGAATCGAGTTGGCCGTCGGTCTGTAATGCACCGCCGAACCAATGTGGGAGGGGGCAAGCCCCCTCCCACATTTTTAATGCATTTCAGATTCAGTAATCTCTGCGTTTGCGGAACGCCCAGCGCCCGGCAATCAGGGTAAACGTCGCCACCAACGCCACCAGAATCCAGAACCCCTCCGGGTCCTGTGAAAGCGGCACTCCACCGACGTTCATGCCAAAAAAACCGGCGATGATGTTGATCGGCAGCGCCAGCACCGTCACCACGGTAAGGGTGAACAGCGTGCGGTTGCTTTGCTCGTTGAGGTTGGCGGCGATCTCTTCCTGCAACAGCTTGATGCGCTCACCCAGGGCCGTCAGGTCGTTGATGATCAGCGCAAACTCCTCGGTGGACTTGCGCAATTCCTTCACGTCTTCCTTTTGCAGCCATTGCGGCGGGCGGTTGAGCAGGCGCAACAGCGAGCCGGGCTCCAGCGCGAGCAGGCGTTGCAGGCGCACCAGCACCCGGCGTGCGGCACCCAGCTCGGCGCGGTTGGTGGACAGGCGCGAGGACAGTAACTGGTCTTCGATATGGTCGACGCTGATGCTGGTTTTGCGCACGATCTGCGTCAGCACTTCGCCCTGGTCACGCAGCAGGTGCACCAGCAGCTCCAGCGGCGAGCGAAAGTGTTCGCCGGCTTTTACCGACGAGCGCAATTTATCCACCGAGTGCAAGGGTTGCAGGCGCGCGCTGATCAACAAGCGGCTGCGCGCACACACCCACAGCGTGGAAATGTCCGACGAGACCATGCTGCTGAAGTTGAACACCACGTCGTTGACCACCGCCAGCAAGGCCGAGTCGACGTGTTCGATACGCGTGGAACGCGAGCCTTCGTGCAGGGCTTCGAAGAACTCTTCGGGCAGGTCCAGGTTCGCCTGCATCCAGCGCTCACACGCGGCGTGGGCCAGGTTCAGGTGCAGCCACAGGAATTCTTCAGGGTCGGCCGGTTGCTGCAAGGCCCGCAGGGCCGTGGCCGAGTCGATCTGTTCGGCTTTTTCACCGGGGCGAAAACGGAAACCGTAAAGCAAGCCAAACAGGTCGGAGTCCTGGTGGCTGTGGTCGATGCTGTGGTTCATGGAGGCTCGCAGAGAAAAGGCCTGTAGGACATTTCACAGGTCGCGTGGCGAATGATCACAGGCTTGTTTGACAGTTTTATGACAATTTTTTGTTTATTTCGCTTTGGTGACATTTTATTGACCACTTGTCAGGATTCGTTCAAGAAGGCTCTAAACCGGCCGATTCAGCGCGTTAACAACCGTCAGGGATGAGCGGTGCCTTTGTCGACAGGGAGGTCAAGGCGTGTACACGCCACTTACCTGTATCGAGGCTTTTCCCCGATGAATATTTTGCGAACCTCTTTGAGAGCACAAATCCTGTCGCTGCTCGGTGGCAGCCTGCTGGCGATCCTGTTGATCGCCCTGGCGTGTTTCAACTTCCTCTCCAACGGGGTGCAGAGTTATCGCAGTTTGATTGACGGGCCATTGCTCACCTCGCAACTGATCGACGAGGCCAACCTGCAGTTCAAGGTGCAGGTGCAGGAATGGAAAAACGTCTTGTTGCGCGGCAAACAGCCCCAGGACATGGATAAATACTGGGGCCAGTTCCAGGACCGGCAGCGCGATGTGCAAGGCATTCTTGCGCGCCTGGTCACCCAGACCAGAAGCGACCCGACCTTGAGCCGGCGCATCGACACCCTGCGCCAGGAACACCTGCAACTGGGCGCGGCCTACCAGCGCGGGCGTGATGCCTACGTGGCCGCAGGCGCTGATCCTACGGCCGGTGACATCGCCGTGAAGGGCGTGGACCGCGCCACCAGTGAGCAGATGAGCGCGTTGGTCACTGACTTGCGTGAACAAGGCAGCCAGAGATCCGTGGCCATCAGCGCCTATGCCGAGCGCACCGTGATGGTGGGCCTGGCGATCATGCTGCTGTCGGGTGTGCTGATCGGCTTGTTCAGCCTGTGGTTGATCAACCGCAACCTGATCCTGCCGATCCGTGGCTTGATCGACTACGTGACGCAATTGAGCCATGGGCGGTTCGCCGAGCGCGTCGCCAGCCGTCGCCAGGATGAATTGGGGCATCTGGCGGCCGCCGCCAATACCCTGCGCGACTTCCTGGCCGAGACCTTCAACCGCCTGCAACGCAGCGCTACCGATCTGGTGAGCGCCAGCGGCGAATTGAATTCGATCGCCGGGCAGATGGCTACCGGCACCCATGAGCAATTCAACCGCACCGACCAGGTGGCCACGGCCATGACCGAAATGTCGGCCACCGCCCAGGAAGTCGCGCGCCACGCCGCCAGTGCCTCGCGCGCTGCCGATGAAGCGGATCATTCGGCCCGCGAAGGCGGCGAGGTGATGAAAGTCACCATCGCCACCATCGGCCAGATGCGCAATGAAATCCTCAACACCGGCACCATCATTCGCCGCCTGGAAACCGACAGCGTGCGCATCGGCAAAGTGCTCGAAGTGATTCGCGGCATCGCCGAACAGACCAACCTGCTGGCGCTCAATGCCGCCATCGAGGCCGCGCGTGCAGGCGAAGCCGGCCGTGGTTTTGCCGTGGTGGCCGATGAAGTCCGCAGCCTGGCGCAACGCACGGCGGCGTCGATCATCGAGATCAACCAGATTATCCAGGCGGTGCAAACCGGCGCGGTGGATGCGGCCGAGGCGATTGTGTCCGGCCAGTCGTGCAGTGATGACAGTGTGGAAAAAGTCACCCAGGCCGGCGCCATGCTGGCGCACATCACCCAGGCTGTGGAGGCGATCCGCGATATGAACCGCCAGATCGCCACGGCGGCCGAGGAGCAGACCTCGGTGGCCGAGGATATTTCGCGCAATATCACGCAGATCACCCAGGTGGCCACGGCCAACCTCGACAATGTGCAGCGCACCGAAGCGGCGAGCCACAACCTGCGCGGGTTGTCCGGTGAGCTCAATGAGGTGACGGCGCGCCTGGGCGCCTGATCAAACGGTCGGCAGGCTGAACGTGAACACGGTGCCGTGCTCCTCGCCGGTGGACACGCTCAGTTCGCCGCCATGGGCCTCGGCAATCTGCTTGACGATATACAAGCCCAGGCCCAGGCCGGCCTGGGGCGTATCCGTGGCCGGTCGCGAGTAAGGTTCGAACAATCGCGGCAAGGCTTGCGCGTTGATTTGCCCGGGGTTTTTGACGGTCAGGTTGAAGCGGCCTTGTTCGATATTTGCCGTGACCACCACCGGCCCATCATGGCTGCCGTGGTGGATGGCGTTGGCCACCAGGTTGGAGAGCAATTGCGCCAGGCGGTCGCGGTCGCCGCTCACGCCTCGCAGCTCGCCGATCTCGGCGTGGATGACGCGTTGCGGATGCACGCCCTGGACTTCCGACACCACCTGTTGCAATGCGGCTTGCAAACCCTGGCAGTCGCTGATGTTCAGCGGGATACCGCTGCCCATGCGGCCACGGGCGAAATCCAGCACGTCTTCGACCAACTGTGCGGCGCGGCGCCCGCTGGCAAGCATATGCCTGAGCAGCGTATCGGTGGCCGGGTCGGGGTGCTTGCGCAGCAGGCGCTCGGCACCAAAATTGATGGCGTGCAGCGGGTTGCGCAGGTCATGGCCGAGCACGGCAATAAATTGCTCGCGCAGTTCGGCAGTGCCGCGTTCTTCCTGCAATTGCGCGTGGGTCTGCTGTGCGGCTTCTTCGGCTTCGATCTGCAACGACAGCACCCGCGCAAACGACTCCATGGTCGACTGGATCGCGCTGCTGCGCAGGTTGGCGGGGTTGGGGTCGAGGGCGCAAATGGTGCCGAAGAAACGCCCGTCGGTGCGGAACACTGGCACCGAGATGTAGCTTTCGAATTGATAGAGACGCGGGGTGTGGTGGTCGTGGTACAGCGGGTCTTCGCTGGCTTTGTCGATTACTACCGACACGTGGGAGCCGCGAATTTCGTGACAAATTGTGGTGGTCAGGTCCAGCTCGCCGCCCACGCCGAGGCCGAAGTTCAGTTGGTCGAGGACGGCACACGCGGTCCAGGTGTCATCGGTTACCCGGGCGACGGCAGCAAAGCGCAGGCCGGTCATGTCGTTGATGACTTGGAGCATCGCGGGTACGGCGCTGATTCGGCCAATGGTGGCGATGTCGGCGGCTTTTTTGCCCATGCAGCAGTCTCGATCCGTCAGGTGCTGAGCGTTATGCCCCCGCCAATGGGCCAATAGTAGCGCTGCGGTCGCACGACGCCCATTAAAACGCCCATAAAAAAACGCGCCACCCTAAGGTGGCGCGTTTTTTAAAGGGTCAAATCAAGTGTCTTGCTTGTCTTCCAGCACAGCGCCGGTCTTGGCGTCGAGCTTGACTTCAAACTTCTTGCCGGCGGTGTCGGTCAGGTCGACTTCGTACACCAGCACACCGTTTTTGTGGTCCAGCTCGGTGTCGTTGATGGTGGCGCCGGCGTGTTTGGCCAGTGCGGCGGCGTTGAGCTTCTCGAAAGGCATCACGGCGCCGGACTTGAGCAGACCTTCGATCTGGTCTGGGCGAACGTCAGCCTGGGCCAGGCCGGCAGTAACGGTCAGGGCGGCAGCGGCGAACAGAGTGGTCAAGGTTTTCATGGTGCTTTTCCTTTTTCGGTGAGCTGTTTAAGTGGGCTCAGGTTATTCAGTGCAACTTAATTCATGCTTAATTAGTTCAAGCAGTTGCGCAGTTCGTTCCCTTCGCCCACAAAAAGCCCTGGCACTCAGTACTTATGGTCGTTCAGCAGGTCTTGCACGCTGGACGACGGCCAGCGTTTGTAGAACTTCAGCAGTTCGGCCGCACGGTTGGTGAAGATGCCGTCGACGCCGGCTTTCATCACCTTGTCGAAATCCACCGGCTCGTCCACGGTGTAGACGTGCACCAGCAGGCCCTTGTCGTGGGTCAGCTTGTTCATTTCCGGCTTCACCAGGTCGGTGTAGCTCTGGTCGCCGTGATCGGTCAGCTCAGCCGAGGGGCCGGTGCCGATGGCGCCGAGGCTCTTGGCTTCGTCCACCCATTTTTCGAACTCGGCGGGGTCTTTCGGCTCTTGCTTGGCGTAGTAGGCGGCCTTGGTCGGTTCGCCGGATTCGGCGAAGGTCTGCTTGGATTTCGGCTCGATGCTGCCTTCGCCTACCCACAGCAGCAGGATTTTCGGCGTGTTCGGCATTTCTTTCTGCAGCTCTTTCAAGCTCGCAGTTTCGAAGGTTTGCAGCACCACGCGGCCCTTGCCCTGGCCGACGCCGGTGTTGCTCTTGCCCAGCTTGGAGCCGGCGGAGCTCAACCAGCCTTTGTCCAGCAGCTTGTTTTTCAGGTCGGCTTCGATGCCCGGGAATTGCTTGGGCTCTTTGGTTTCGATGTACAGGCCGGGTTTGTGCTGCGGGTTGCCTTCGGCGATCTTGATGATGTCGTCCAGGCTCTGG
>Ga0302347_1002582_pt1 | contig 17928 bp, 15 predicted proteins | sample PhyWR1_FD_202178 | JGI IMG/M metagenome (GOLD analysis project Ga0302347, IMG submission 202178) | Leaf surface microbial communities from wheat plants in UC Gill Tract Community Farm, Albany, California, United States - DLSL W.R1 (v2)... | ecosystem: Host-associated > Plants > Phyllosphere >...
AAATCTATTATGAAAATAAGAATTAAAGACAACTCAATAAGATTTCGTCTTACCCAGTCTGAAGTGGCAAAATTATGGGAAGATAGCATCATTTCAAGCTTTACGGAATTTGTAGGCCGTCCGTTTATTTATGCAATTGAAAGAACAGAAGATGCAGAACTTTCAGCCGCCTTCATCGAGAATAGAATGGTTCTGAAAATGCCTGAAGCAATGATTGCAGAATGGATTTCCACAGATAGGGTGGGTTTTGACGGACAATCAGGATTGGTAAAGATTTTAGTAGAAAAAGATTTTGTCTGTATCGATAATACGTTGGAAGATCAAACGGACAATTATCCCAACCCCAATATAAAATGCTAAATTTTTTCATTTTTTAAAATTTAAAAATCATGGAAAACAAAGATGTGTTCAATAAAAAAGAAGAGAGCAGCAGATTACCTTCTGCGGAACCACCTTATAAATTGCTGGATCTTAAGCTGAAAACTCCAAAAGTCTGGGCAGCTGGAGTTCCGGCTGTTATCCATTCATTGGATCAATTGATACTCAATGCCTCTGTTCTTCGTGGAGGAAGGGCACTTTTCAGTATGAACCAGTTTGACGGTTTCGATTGCCCGAGCTGTGCGTGGCCCGATCCGGATGACGAGCGTTCCAAATTGGGCGAATACTGTGAAAACGGTGCAAAAGCCTTAGCAGAAGAAGCCACTTCAAAAAAGATCGGTGCAGAGTTTTTCAGGGAAAATTCGGTGTTTGATTTAGCAAAACTGACAGATTTTGAAATCAGTCAGTTAGGAAGAATTGCGGAACCAATGTATTTACCGAAAGGAGGAACACATTATCAGCCGATAAGTTGGGATAATGCCTTTGCAAAAATTTCCGAAAAATTAAACGCTTTGGATTCGCCAAACGAAGCCATATTTTATACTTCAGGCAGAACAAGCAACGAAGCAACCTGGGTGTATCAGCTGTTTGCCCGTGAATTTGGAACCAATAATTTTCCGGATTGCTCCAATATGTGCCACGAAACTTCCGGTTATGCGCTTTCAAGAAGCATAGGTATCGGAAAAGGAACGGTAAAGCTGGAAGATTTTTATGATACAGACCTTATCATTATCATCGGTCAGAACCCGGGAACCAATTCGCCAAGAATGCTTTCTGCTTTGACCAAAGGAAAGAAAAACGGAGCAAAGATCATGGCCATCAATCCGCTTCCGGAAGCCGGATTAAAAGGTTTCAGAAATCCCCAGGAAGTCCGTGCTTTGCTTAACAAGCCTTATGAATTGTCAGATTTGTATCTTCCTGTAAGGATCAATGGGGACATGGCACTTTTAAAAGCACTTCAGATCCTGGTATTGGAAGAAGAAGCCAAAAATCCGGGAAAAGTTCTTGACCAGGATTTTATCACTAATAAAACCGCAGGCTTCAATGAATTGGTTGAAGAATTAAAATTGTATGACCTCGATTATTTATCAGAAGAATGTGGAATTCCGACTGAGAATCTAAGGAAAGCCGCGCAAATGATCGCCTCCAAAAAACGTATTATCATTTGTTGGGGAATGGGAATCACACAGCAGCACAACGGGGTGGAAATGATTTACAATATCGTGAACCTCCTGTTGATGAAAGGAAGTATAGGAATCCAGGGTGGAGGGGTTTGTCCTGTTCGTGGTCACAGTAATGTACAGGGCAACCGAACATTGCTTATTAACCATCATCCTACGACCGAACAATTGGATAGACTGGAGGGATATTATGGTTTTAAAGTTCCGAGAGAGGACGGTTATGATGTTGTAAATGCCCTGAAAGCAATGCACAAAGAAAAGGTGAAATTCATGTTCTGCATGGGAGGCAATTTTCTTTCGGCAGCACCGGATACGACCTTTACAGCAGAAGCAATGCGAAAGCTGGAGATGTCTGTGATTGTTTCTATAAAATTAAACAGGAATCATCTTATTCATGGAAAAGAGGCTTTGATCTTACCGGTCATTTCCAGAAGTGAAAAAGATATGATAAATGGCGAACTCCAGCATGTGAGTACAGAAAATTCCATGGGTGTGGTAGAATGGTCAAGAGGAGTTCTTGATCCTATTTCAAAACATCTGATCAATGAAACACACGTTGCGTGCAGAATGGCAAAGGCGGTTTTGGGTGAACGCTCCTTAGTGGATTGGGACAAATTTATCAACAGTTATGATGCTGTTCGGAATGACATCGAGCAATGTATTCCCGGATTTGAAAATTATAACGACAGAGTAGTGCAGAAAGGTGGTTTTTATCTCCCCAACGGACCTAGGGATGGTATTTTCAACAGTGAGTCCCATCCGGGAAAAGCAGCCTTCAATGTTACGGCTGTACCAAACAATTCGCTTGCAGATGACGAATACCTGATGGGAACGACCAGGACTCACGATCAGTTCAATACCGTTATTTATGGTTTGAATGACCGTTACCGTGGGATTTTCAATGAAAGAAGGGTTGTCATGATGAATGAAAAAGATATTGAGAAGACCGGTCTAAAAGAAGGCGACCATGTAGACCTTTTCAATTATGATGATGGAATCGAAAGGATTGCTCCTCTTTTTATAGTTGTAAAATATCCAATTCCTCAAAAAAGTACAATGACCTATTTCCCGGAAACGAATGTTCTGGTATCCATCAATAATGTGGTCAATGGAGCCAATATGCCCGCTTCCAAATATGTCCGTATCAAAATTCGCAAGCACAACCCTGAGATCTTTAAAAAGATTGATGATCATATAATAGCTGCAACAGGTACTAATCCTGATCAATAAAACAATCATATTCTTTTAAATAATATTTATATCATGAGGAAACTATTTTTTCTTATTCTACTTTCCTTTTATGGGATAGCAATGGCTCAATCTAATTTCAGATTAAAAGTTTCCGGCGAAGTGGCCCAGCCTTTGGAATTGAGCTTGTCCGACCTTTTAAAAATGTCTCGGAGAGAAGCCATAATGAAAGATAAGGAAGGAAATTTACATACTTTCACTGGAGTTCCGCTCATAGAGATTTTAGGAAAAGCGGGAGTTCCATCCGGAAAAGCACTTCATGGGGCAGAAAATTTTTCAAAATATGTATTGATAAAATGTTCCGATGGTTATCAGGTTTTATTTTCACTGGCAGAACTGGACCCTTCGATTCAGGATAAAAATGTTATTATTGCTGATAATATAGACGGAAAATCACTAGTGGAAGGAAAAGGCCCTTTACGGATCATTGCTGAAGGAGAAAAGAAGCCTGCCCGCAGTAGTTATCAGGTTACGGAGCTTATTATTGGATCAATTAAAAAATAAGTGCCAAAACTATATTTTAAAATTTAATAATGATAATAAGAAAAAAGGAACATTGGTTCAGAATGCTTTTTGTATGGCACGGTTCTGTTTTGCCTGCATTACTTCCCCGCTTGGGATTGCTTTTAATCCTTTCTTTATTGGTGACTTATTTTCATGGAATAATTTTTTCGTTTAAGATTCCTTTAAATCCTGCACCACTTACCCTATTCGGTTTCGTATTGGCATTATTTCTGGGATTCAGGAACAATGTCAGCTATGATCGGTTCTGGGAAGGACGCAAACTGTGGGGAAGCTTATTAAATACAGCACGCTCACTAACGCGTCAGGCAATGACTTTGAAAAATATAAAGAACAATAATGTTTCTGTTCCCGATTTTATTCAGCTGCTTAGTGCTTTTGTATTTGCATTGAAGCATCAGTTGAGAGGGACAGAGGCCCATGAAGATTTAAAGTCCCGGCTTAATGAAGACCAGTTGAAAATAATAACAGCATCAAAATATAAACCCGCAGTTATTATGCTGCTGCTTGGAGAATGGATCCAGAAAGCAAAGGATGAAAATTGTTTAGATTCTATCCAACAGGCACGCTTTGATGAGAATTTTGATAAACTCTCTGATATTTTGGGAGGATGTGAAAGAATAGTTTCTACTCCGATCCCTTACAGTTATCGTGTTCTGCTGCACCGAACGGTGTATATTTATTGTTTCCTGTTACCTTTCGGGCTTGTAGATTCGCTGGGATGGTTTACGCCACTTATTGTTGTATTTGTTGCTTATACATTTGTTGCGTTTGAAGCGATAGCTGATGAAATTGAAGAACCGTTTGGAACAGATGCAAATGATTTGGCTCTCAACAGCATGTGTATTATGATCGATGAAACCATTCATGAGATGATTGGAGAACAGATTGCTGTTTCTCAAAAAATAACCCAGAATATTATTGATTGAGTACTCAAAAAACAGGCGAATGGCGGTTTCAGTAAAACAGGTAATAATGCGGTTTGAGATTCCATCTATTCATTTAAATACTGAATTTCAATACAAAGACATACTACTTACAAAGGTTTAGTTTGTGATCTTATAGCGGTATTTTATGAAGGCCGTCTTTTAAAGAAAATACTTCCTTTTCAGGAAAAACTTTTTTTATTTTTCTTACAGCTTCTGCACTGCGTTTACCAGATTGGCAATAGACCAAAACAGGTCTGGAACAACTGGAAATATAACCTAAATGATCCTGTAATGCTTCTAGGGGAATATTGGTTCCGCCAATATTGAAATGCTGATGTTCTTCTGGTGTGCGTACATCTATGATTTTAAAATTACCCTTCTCCTGCATCAGTTTTTCAAACGTAATAACCAGAACCGTCTGTGTCAAACCTGTAATTTGTACAGAAGTTTTTCTTAATTTAATAATTTGGGTTCTGCCGTTCAGAACATTCATCATCCAGAGTTTTCCAGCCAATGAATCTTCGGGATTTGTAAAATATTTTATAGCTTCATTAGCCTGCATGCATCCAACAATTCCTGCCAAAGTGGGAATAACACCACCTTCTGCACAATTCGGAACCTGCGCATTTTCTACATGGGGAAAAACGTCGCGGTAATTGGGAGAAAAATTGCCTTCTTTTTGTTTTACATTCCAAATACTGACCTGCCCTTCATATTGATAAATTGCTCCGTAAACCAAGGGTTTTCCAGATAAAACACACGCATCATTCAGCAAACATTTTGTTTCAAAATTATCAGTTCCTTCAATGATCAAATCAAAGTCCGAGATCAAATCCATTACATTGTCGGAAGTTACCCGAAAATTGAACGGAATGATTCTTACCGATGGATTTTGTTGCTTTAATTTTTTAGTGGCAATATCAACTTTTGATTTTCCAATATCTTCCGGAGCATATAAAATCTGGCGGTGCAGATTGCTTTCGGAGACGGTATCATCATCCGCAAGACCAATCGTCCCTATACCAGAAGAAACAAGATATTGTGCCGAAGGACAGCCAAGTCCGCCCATACCTACTATCAGAATTTTAGTATTTTTAAGTAATTCCTGGGAAGAAATACCAAATCCGGGTAAAGCAATTTGGCAATGATAACGTTCAAGCGGGTCACTCATATGTTTTTTACCTTCGGTTAAATCTATTTTCTTAAAATTTCCTTTGCCTTTGCCATATCTTCAGGTGTGTTCACATTCATCAAAGCATCTGGGTTACCCGGTTTCAGGATTAATGTATCACTGTTGATGAGAACTTTTCTGGGACAGGTATTTCCTGATCCTAAAAAATTCAGGAGCAAAGGATAGCTTTTAGGCTCCCAAATTGTAATCAACGGTTCTGGAAGCCCATCAAATGGACTTTCATAAGTGGTTGCTACTTTTTCGGTATTTCTGTTTTCAATTAAAAATTCTAGAGATCTTTCATCCAATAAAGGTAGGTCGCAGGCAACGACCAACCAGGCTTTATCTCTTTGAGAACGTAACGCGGAAAGTATCCCGCCGAAAGGCCCCATATTTAAAAAAGTATCGGAAAGGGCATTGTAATCTGTATCAAAATTTTCCAGCTGGTCTTGTCTGCAGGAAATAAAAACGTCATCACAAAACGGATTTAAAAGATCAGCCGCATAATACTTTTGTTCTTTTCCATGCCAATTGATTTTGTCTTTAGGCTTTCCCATTCGCTGGCTTTTTCCTCCGGCAAGTACCAGTCCGTTTAATTTGGGGAAATCAGTCTCTTTTGAAATCATTTTTACCTCCTGATTTTTCCATTAGTTTTATTTCTTTAATCACAATATCATGGCTCAGTGCTTTGCACATATCATAAATGGTAAGTGCGGCAACAGATGCTCCTGTCAGTGCTTCCATTTCGATGCCTGTTTTTGCTTCAATCTCGGCAGTACAATAGATTTCAATCTCGTTCTGGAAATTGATTTCAATATCTATCTCGCAGTTGTCCATACCAATAGGATGGCAGAGAGGAATCAGGTCACCGGTTTTTTTTGCTGCCATTATTCCGGCAATAATTGCGGTCTGGAAAACAGAGCCCTTTTTAGTTTTGAAGTCATCTTTTTGAAGTGCTACCAGAATATTTTCAGGAAGTGTCACAACAGCTTTGGCAACGGCTTTTCTGTGCGTGATCTTTTTGCTCCCAACATTTACCATGCCCGGCTGCTCCTTTTTATTAAGATGTGAAAAGTTTGTCATGAGTGCAATTAAAAATTATATTTCCAGATTTTATAGGCTTCGCCTTTCTTAAACTCAGTTCTTTCTAGGGGAAGCTCTATGAATGCATTGGTCTCTGCAAGGTGGGAAAAATCTCCGGAACCATTGGTATTTACTGATTCGGCGATTAATTGTCCCGATGGGTTCACACTGAGTTTTACCTGCGCAAAATACTGAAGTGGAGAAGGGAAGTCTATATCATTCCGCAAAACGGCATATTGTGCTGTTTCCGGGATTTCCAAAGATTTTTCCAGCCAGGGAATAAAATACCGGTGCAGACACATAAATACAGAAACAGGATTCCCCGGAAATGCAAAAACCAGTTTTTCATTTTGGCTTTTTCCGAACCAGAACGGTTTTCCAGGTCTTTGTTTTATTTTGTGAAAAAGTTTTTCTACTCCCAGCGCTTCGCAGGCTTTTGGCAGATAATCGAATTTCCCCATAGAAACCCCACCGCTCATCAGCAAAATATCGTATTCATCAATACATTGGGAAAGCTCATTTTTTATTAATTGAAAATCATCATTCCAATGCAGCCAATCTGCATAGATCTTATATTTTTCCAAAACGGATTTTATGGTAATGCCATTGGAGCGTCTTAACTGAAATGGGGTAGGAACGTCTTCGGCGGATATCATCTCATCTCCGGTGGAAATAATAATAACTTTGGGAAGTTTTTTTACGGTTAAAATTGTTTTTCCGACCGACGCAGCAATTCCGATAATAGATGCGGTAATCAGCTGATTGGCTTTTACCAATATTTCCCCGGCTTTTTTATCTTTTCCTTTCCAGTGAATATTTTGTCCTTTTTTAATATCAATATTAAGACTTGCTACACTATTGTCGATCGAAATATCTTCATAACGAATAACCGTATTTACTGAATTATCTAAAGCGGCTCCGGTCATGATTTCTATGCATTCGTCTTCTGAATCAATAGAAACGGGTAGTTCGCCTGCGGATTGTATTGCTTTGATTTTAAATGTACGAAAACTATTTTCATAAGCATCAAAATTAATGGCAATTCCATCTACCGTAGATCTGTCAAAAGGAGGTAGATCACAATCTGCCACAATATTTTCAGCTAAAATTCTTCCTAATGCATTTTCGTGGAAAATATCTTCTGTTCCGAAGTTTTTGATTTGGGAAAATATGATTTCTTCTGCCTGTTGTACGCTAATCATTTCCATGGTTATCCTCCTATTGTTGCCATTGACTGATGGATTTCTGATGTGGCCAAGCTTGATTTTTGAGCTTCCCATCCGTCTTTTGGTTTGTTCTGTATGTTGTTGATGATTATATTTTTCAGCTCTTCATCTGTTTTTCCCAGACGGATCTCATCCTTCAGATTGATACCGGTTCCTTCATACAAACAGGTTCTGAGAATACCGGAAGGAGTGATCCTGATCCTGTTGCAGTCTCCGCAAAATGAACGGGTATAAGCTGCAATGATTCCTATACTTCCTGTAAAGCCAGGAATTTTATAATTGTATGACGTTGAACTTTTAGGATCATTTGTTTTTTGTATTTCGGGGAAATGCTCTTTAATATAGCTGTAAATTTGTGTGAAATTCCATTTCAGGGAAATGTCATTATTACCACCGTTAAAAGGCATTTCCTCAATAAAGCGGACATCTACCGGAAGATCTTTTGTAAACGTGACCAATGGAATAATATCCTCAATATTTTCTCCTTCCATCACTACCGTGTTGATTTTTACTTTTATATGATGTTGTAGTAAACTATCTAACGTTTTCATCACTTTACCGAAACTGTTTCTTCTTGTAATTTTGAAAAAACGTTCTTTATCAAGAGTATCCAGGCTTAAATTGACAGATTTTATCCCGAGTTTTTTAAGTTGCGGAATATATTGTTCAGTTAGAAGTCCGTTGGTGGTTATACTGAGGTCGGTAAGCCCGGCTAATTGTGATAAATTTTGGATAAGCTCAATACTGTTTTTGCGAACGAAAGGTTCTCCTCCTGTTATCCTGATTTTATCGACCCCCAATGCCGTAAATACCGAACAGATTCTGAGCATTTCTTCGTCCGTCATCAATTCCTTTTGCTTGATCCATGTAAGACCGTTCTCCGGCATACAATAGGTACACCGGAGATTACACCGGTCCACGATAGCAAGCCGAAGATAATTAATATTCCTTCCAAATTTGTCTGTCAACATTGAATAATACTATAAACAAATATACAGATTGTTTGGTCTTAAAAATAGGAAACCGGGAAGTTATGTTGGGAATATGATATAAAAATCATAATTTGTGATATTCATTAATTGGGCGCATAATATTATGTTAATTATTTTTGAGATCTTTATAGATCCATGATATGGTTAAAACGGAAAAATATTTTAAAATGGAAAAAGAAAAAATGAAATTAATATATGGCAAGGGTAGAATTTAATAAAGATACAGAAAAGATAAATGTTGTTTTTCAAAGTAAAATAGGTCCAGGTATACTTAATGATTTTCCGGATAATGCTTTTACAATAATTCTTCTTGATAAATGCGATGCCGGTAATTGTGTTACTGATCTTAATAAGTATAGTCTTAAATCGAAACAATTATTTATACACCTCCCCAAAAGAGTCTATAAATGGGATTTTTCTTCGGATACTGTAGGAAGAAGACTTATTGTTGATGATTCACTTCTTGAAACGTTTGCTCCGGAATTAAAATACACATTCTCAATATATAGTAAATATGAAATGGTATGTCCTAATGATGAAACGTATCAAAAATTTAGTGATGAATTCGATGCTATCAGAAAAGAACTCCATTCCAAGTTTATGTTTTCCGAACTGATCAATGCGAGAGTCAGACTTTTGGCTCTAATTATTAATTTATGGGTAGAACATGCATATGGTAGTGCAGAGATTGCCACGGGGGGAACTAATCTTGCATTTAAATTCCACTTATTGGTAGATAAATATTATAAAACTCAAAAAAGCGTTGCGTTTTATGCTAAGAAATTATCCATTACGCCTAACTATTTAGGGGTTATTTGCCGGAAACAGTATAAAAAATCACCTTTGAAATTTATTAAAGAACGGATACTGCTGGAAGCTAAAAAATTATTACACAGTTCAGATAAAACCATCAAAGAAATTTCTTTTGAACTGGGCTTTCAGAGTTTATCACATTTTTCTTACCTTTTTAGAATGGAAATGGGAATGACTCCCAAATCCTATAGAGTGGTAATGTATTCCTAAAGCTTATTGTAAAAGGTTGGTGGAAGATTTACTGGACATTTATTCATCATCAGGAAGATTTGACTCCTTATATTCAAATATAAAAATAGAAATCCGTATACTATCGGTGGGACCAGATGCTATGTTGCCTCTATACTTATTCTTTGAATCAAGCTTAAGAAACAATGTGAGCTCTAATCGTCCTGGCATCGTCTAAAGAGTTTTTTTCTGTGCGAACAAAATACTTGTACAGAAAAAGAATAACGTAAACCAAAAATATTTCCTGATTAGTAAAAGTATTGTTTTCATCTGATTATTAGTTTTGGATTATCAACCGAATTTACATTTTTTTCCATATCATACTTTAAATCAAACGCTAATAGTACTATTAGCCTCATTATAGTTCACCAAAACACATTATGAAAAAGACAATTGACTAATTTATAATAAATTACGGTTTCCTGTAAAAAATATAAAATACCATTCCTAACAGCTATTCACTTTACAGAAGGAATGAGAATTTGAAAATTTGAAAAAATGAGGCAAGTCTCTTTTTTACGAATTTAGACAGCTAACGCAAGACGAACAATATGATCTGGTATTTGCCGAAGGAGAATTTATTGATTTTTCAGTAAAAATTGATGTAATATCCGTAAGGTATCGTAAACATTCGTAATTAATTACAAAAAACATTACATCCGCAGATGCAATATTATTATAAATCGTAGAAATATAAAACAATTCACTTCAATAGAAACTGCCATTTTCACAGGACCAGCTCATATTCTTCTATTTTCAGCAACTGTTTTTGGCTGTTAAACCGGAATTTCTCTTTTTATACATTTCATCGAAATAATGGCTTAGCGATAATATCCTATCCTCATTTATAGGATTGATATAGTTAAGAAACATTTGTTCAGTGCTGTGTCCCGTGGCATCCATCAACAAAGGAGTGGGTATTTTCCCATAGAAATTTGTAGCGAAGCTTCTTCTTCCAATGTGACTCGAAAGAACTTCCCATTTCTCCACTTTCATTATTTTAGTCCTGTGATCTTTTCGTTTTCTGGCTTCTATAATTTGACTAAGATTGGAAACTCTTGCAATGTTTTTAATATCTGCATTATACTGTTGTATATCCATAGGCTCAGGAAAAGAGTAATTATTTGCAATTATGAGATTGAGTACCGTGCGATGTAGGGGTAGTATAATTTCCTTTTTTGTTTTTTGCTGTACGAAACCAAGACATTCACATCCATTGACCTTCACGATCTTATCGGTGGTAAACTTCATGAAATCTGAAACCCTTTGCCCGGTATAACAACTTATAAGCAGCCAGTTTTTTGCTTTTTCAAGTTCTCTTGGGACCTGGGTATTTTTTATCTTTAAGATCTCTTCTTCACTAAGCGTGATAATATCTCTCTGCTGTTTCTCTCTTCTTATCTCCAATTCTCGCAGACACGTATGAATTCCCTTTCTTTCAGCAAAATTGAGAATGGTTTTCATGAAATGTACTGTCCTGTAAATTGTATTTTCACTATATTCTTCCTTTTTTCCAAAACTCAAAAATTTGTTTACAACCAACATATCTATTTCGTGGATGTAAAGTGTCTTACTACAATAGCCTTCAAACCTCTGTAAAAGATTATAAAAAACCTTATATCTCTTATAGGTCGATTTACAGATAGATTCTTTCTTGCTGATGATATAACTATCCATGTGATATAGTAAGGAATCCTTTGGATAGACAGTTTCTTTAGCATTGCAAATATCTTTTATATGCTTAGATAAAGCCCTTTGGGTTATTTGAAATTTCCCGGAATTTCTATGTGCAAAATTATTGATTGAAACCCTTAATTTATCAAGTATAGCATTTAACCGTTTATACTTTTTAAGATAGATATTTTTAGGTCTTTGTTTTTCTTCTTCCCAATCCTTTGTATCAATATATAAAGGCAAATGAAATGTAAAATCAATATTCAGCGACTCATCAATAAGTTTTAAGTTGATGTTTCTAAGGCCTGCGCTTTTAGAAAGGAAAAAGAAAAATGTCATTCTTGGAAGTTTAAATCATTAATATCCAACGAATTTAACATAAAAAAAGTAGTCCTGCATAGACTACTTATAATCATAATGAATTATAAATCATTATCATTTTTTTTCAATATTTAATTTTGATAAACAATTATGATTGCGATTTCATAAAAAATAATGTAATAATTATTTTGCTAAAAGGACACAAAATGCTAACAGCCAACACAGTAATAATTTTTATTATAACTTAATTTTTATATATTTGTGCTATCAAAGGTAGTCTATGCAGGACTACATATTACATAACGATATTCAAAAAGTTACGCATAATGAAAAAAACTTATTACATTACGATTGCAATAATAGCATTAATATTAGGTGTTGTATTTTCAAAGTGCAAGAAGGAAAATATTTCTAAATACACCCTCTCATATGCTGGTTTTCCAAATGATGATAATCCTGACGAATTTATTAATGACAATAACAACTATGAAATATTCTCGGACGACATTACAGAAAACAATAATAATTTTAGAAAACCGCGTAAAAGCCACAGAAGCGTTTTGTTTCCTCCAAAAGCAGAAAACAGAGATAACGTGCAAACCCTTCCTAATGATGACTACGATTATATTCTATTTATAATTGCTGGTTTATTAACTGTCTATTATGTGATCAAAAAGAGAAAGCAATAACACGTATTGATCTTGGTATATCACTATTATTCTAAGGTAGAAATTATGAACAATAAATTTTTGGAAGTACCGAAAGCTCTAGAAATGAAGGAGTCTATTAAAAAATAGTAATTAGCGGCGAAATAGTAAGCCTTTAGTTGGCTCTGCCTGCCTTGTACCATAACAAAGAGATAAAGGCATAGTGTTATCTATGCCTTTTAAATAAAGTTAAAGAGGTAGTAAAGATTGCTTTAGCTAAGCTAAAATACTAAAGCTTGATGAACTTAAAAGTTCCTAGTGAAGTTGTAATGTAGTAGATACCGGTATTGTATTGTGATATATCAATTTTTAGTTTTTTATCTTTTGCCACACCTTTTACAATGATCTGCCCCGAAGCGTCACGTATGACATAATCTGAAAGAGGTTTCATCGCCTCTATATTAATATGATCTTTTGCAGGATTCGGAAAAATTCTGCTTTGGTTAGTTTTCGCTACTTTGACATCCAGGATTTCGCTGAGGTCGTACTTTAGAAGAATCATTCGGTCGGATTCATATCCAGCTGCGAGTATGTTACCGTCAGCATGCTTTTCAATAACTGTTATTCTCTGATCATTAGTCATATTTGTAATGATCTGACCTTCCTCACCAACTGAAGTATCAATTGTGCCATCATTGTTCGTAAATGCCAAGCCAAAATCAAATCCGTTCTTAAACTTCTCGATGGCGCTCAAGCTCTTGCCATTAGCAAGAAACATAGACCGCATCGCAGTTTCATTACTACCGGAACTATTTGGGATATAAGCAAATCCATTACTTCCGTAATTAGTGTCCACTTCTCCATTAGGTTTATATCGCATCAAGAAAGCTCTTTTATCCGTTCCGCCCATTGATCCGCTCAGAATGTAATTTCCATTCTGATCGCTCTTAAGGTGTTTGACAGTAATATTGGCTCCGAGGCTTACATTTTTGACTCCATTATTCCCAAAGTTTGTATCCATCTGTCCATTTGTAAGTATCTTGATCGTCATTCCTTTAAATCCAGTTGTGATATTTCCACTATTATCTATGTCAATCATCCCGAAATCGGAAAATACACCCGTAAATTTTCGATCGCCAACGTTATTGAAAGTCGTGTCAAATGTTATATTCGGATTAAAACGGGCCACATAAGTAAAAGGATCTGCTGTCAGTGGATCTAGCATAATACCTCTGAGTGTTCTTCCTGTTAGCACGATTTTGCCATCTTCTGCCACAATCATTGTTTGAGCAATATCATATTGATTGTACTTGGCAAAACTAAAGATCTTCTCCCCATTGTTGCCTAATGTTGTATCTACGGTACCATTAGAATTAAACCTTTTAAAAATAGCAGGTCCGGCTCTTTTCATAAGTAAGACAATTTTGTTGTCCGATGTTTCGTAGAGTCCCATCATAGTTTCATTACTTGATGCATTTCCGTTGACTTTCCCGTTCAAGCCAAACCCTTCATCAATGCTTCCGTCCGTATTGAAACGGTAGAGAATGTAATTTGTATAACTTGTGGTGGTACCGACAGTGCGTTTAAACTCGCCGCCTATCAATATTTTTCCATCCTTTTGAACCTTGATTGACTTAGGTGTGAAGAGTGGGGTTGTTACCATTCCATTATCTCCGAAAGATGTATCCAGATATGTTTTCTGACAGTTAAAATTCGAAAATGATAGTATAAAAATGAAGTAATATAGTAGTGATTTTTTCATGTAGTTTTTTTATTTTTTTGATTGATCTCGTGGTCAGTTAATAAAGTTTGCAGCAACTAATCTCAACAGAAATTAATTTTTCAGTCATAATCTAATATTTTAAATTATTTCACAAATCTATTTAGAAAATGATAACAGGTCAATCCTACAAATTGGGTGATTTTGATCTCAACTTGTTAATTCTGCAGAGATTTGTATTAATTTTATATCATATCAGCATGGATTGATTTATTGAACTGATTTTTACCTTCCGGTGTGCATGAACTATAATGAGAATATGCTTCATCACAAAATTATATTATTGCTTGATAAATTTGAAAGTTCCCCCGGACGTTGTAATATAGTAAATACCCGTGCTATATTGGGATATATTAATTTTTAGTTTTTTATCTTTTGCCACACCTTTTACGATTATCTGCCCCGAAGAATTACGGATTACATAATCTGAAAGAGGTTTCATTGCCTCTATATTGATATGATCTTTTGCCGGATTTGGAAAAATTCTGCTTTGGTTAGTTTCCGTTAATTTGACATCCAGTATTTCGCTGATGTCATATCTTATAAGAATCATTCGGTCAGATTCATATCCAGCTGCGAGTATTTTGCCGTCAGCTTGCTTTTCAATAACTGATATTCTCTGATCATTATCCATCTCTGTTATGATCTGGCCCTGATCACCAACTGAATTGTCGGTAGAACCATTGCTATTCGTGAATACCAGACCGAAATCAAATCCGTTTCTAAACTTGTCTACAGCACTCAAGGTTTTGCCATTACCAAAAAACATAGACTGCATTGCCGTCTCATTACTATCGGAACTATTGGGTATATAAGCAAATCCACTACTTCCATAATTGCTGTCCACTTCTCCATTAGGATTATAACGCATTAAGAAAGCTCTTTTGTCTGTTCCACCCATCGACCCACTTAGGATGTAGTTTCCATTTTGATCGCTCCTCACGTGTTTGACAGTAATGCTGGAGCCGGGATTTAAACTTTTGACGCCATTATTTCCAAAGCTTGCGTCCATCTGTCCATTTGCAAGTATCTTGATCGTCGTTCCTTTGAACCCGGTCGTTATAGAGCCGTTTTTGTCGATGTCTACCAGACCGATATCGTAAAAGATATTCTCAAATTTACGATAGCCAATGTTGTTGAAAGTCGTCTCAAGTGTAAAGTCCTGATTTAAACGGACCACGTAACTAAAAGGTTTTGCTTGTATTGTTGGTATTATAGGGAATCTATGAGTTGCTCCTGTAAGTACAATTTTGTTGTCTTCTGCTAAAATCATTCTTTGAGCAATGTCTATGAGTCCGGAGTAGCTGCTTGATAAAAGACTAAAGACCTTCTCTCCATTGGAACCTAATGTTGTGTCCATGCTACCATTAGAATCAAACCTTTTAAAAATAGCAGGTCCAGTTCTTTTCATCACTAAGACAATTTTGTTGTCCTGTGTTTCATAGAGCGCCATAACAGTTTCATTGCTTGATGCATTTCCGCTCACTTTCCCGTTTGTACCAAAACCTTCATCAACACTTCCATCTGTATTGAAACGGTACATAATGTAATTTGTATAACTTGAACTAGTGCCAACAGGTCGTTTAAATTCACCAGCGACCAGTATTTTCCCATCCTTTTGAAGCTTGATTGCTTTAGGCGTGAAGAGAGGTGTTGTTACCATTCCATTATCTCCGAAAGATGTGTCCAGAGAAGTTTTCTGGCAATTAAAATTCGAAAATAATAGCATAAAGAAGAAATAAGAAAGTAGTGATTTTTTCATATCATTTATTTGATCGGTTAATTATCTTGTTCTGTAAATTCCTAACTATGTATTTTCAAATCTTTAACAACTGGGTTAATCGAAATTAATTCTATGATCATAATTCGATATTTTAGATTATTTCGCAAATATATCATGGAAATGATGACAAGTCAATCCTACAAATTGGGTGATTTTGATCCCAACTTGTTAATTCTGTGATGAATTGTATTAATTTTTACAGGCAATGAGCATAGAAAGACTTGTCAATTGGTTTTTACCTTCCAATGTTCGGAACCGGAAAGAGCATCTGCGCTATCTTGCGACTGCTGTGAGGTGTTATATGAGATTTTAGGGTCTTGAAATTTAATAGAAATTTTAGGGTCAATTATCCGATCCAACGATTGTCTTCTGCGATCTTAAGTGCATCCGCTTTACTATTTACAGCCAATTTGTGATAAATATTACGGATATGGCTGCGTACAGTTTCTTTGTTGATGAATAGTTCAGTGGCGATCTTGGTATAAGTCTTCCCTTGGGCTATCCCCTGTAAAACTTGTGTTTCGCGCTCGCTCAGTGGCGAATCGGAGGAAAGTTTGAACGATCTTACCACCATGCTTGCAATGTTAAGACTCATAGGTGCACCGCCTGCAAGGGCTTCATCGATCGCCCTCAAAAGCTCCTGGATACCAGAATTTTTCACGATATAGCCAGAAGCTCCCGCACAAAGCGACTTAAAGACCTTGTCGCTATCTTCAAACACAGTTATTATAAGCACTAATATCTGAGGGTATTGTTTTAGTATTCGGGAGGTACCCTCAATGCCGCTCATGCCTGGCAGATCAATATCCATAAGCACTACATCCGGGCAATCTTTGCTTAGATTCCGGATGGCATTTTCACAGGTATCATAATGTTTTATGACATCGAATTTTCCCGATGCTTTAATAACTTCTGCAAACCCCTCACGGATATCGCGGTTATCTTCGATGATCACAATTCTCTTCATATAAAAATATTTAAATAATACTAGTGATAACGGGTAAGCTGATGGCAATGCTTGTTCCATTTGTACCTTTGGTAAGTTCATAGCCAAATCCTGATTTTTTTGAACGTCTTTCTATATTATTCAGCCCATAGTGGGAGGTATTGGTATCTGCTTCTTTCCATGTTCCATTATCAGAAAGCACGTAGGTCACTTCAATATTGCCATATAACATTTGCATAGTTACCTCATCTCCACCCGAGTGTTTGATCACATTGCTCATGGCCTCTTTGAAAATATAAATTAGATTTAAAGCGGCCAAAGGGTTCAGCTGTTGCAGCTGCCCTGCATTCCCTGAAATCTTTGCAGAGAACCCAATATCAAACTGGTTGTAAAAACTTTGTCCATATGCTTTGAGGTACTCAAAGAGTGTTGCAGGGTTGTCGCTATCATTATTAAGGTTCCATAAAAAATCTTTGCTCGAAGCATACAGGCCATTACTATTGGTAATGATACTTTCTATAAGTGGAAGCGCTTCAGCATTATCTTTAAACCGAATTTGCAGTAGCGAAGCCTGCCTGTTAATTGCTGCAAGCATATTACCGGTTTGGTCATGGAAATCTGCAGCAATGGTCTGGCGCATGCTGTTAAGCTGTTCGGTACGTTGACGTACGGCCTCGTCCAGAAGGTTGATCTGATGGTCACGAAGCGCAATGATTTTTTTACGGCTTTTTTCGTTATTATTGAGAGAATACGCTAAAAAGCTGCCCAGGAATGCTGTTATCATACAATGCATAATGAAAGCATAAAGTGGGCTTCCCAGTGTTGCATCCAAACCTTGGTAATTTTCGTCGGACACCGTAAGGTAATATATAAAACTCAAATATAAGATATTGCTGAAGATCGTTGTCCAGCCCCATTTCTGGTCTGCAAGAATCCCTCCAAGTAAAAACATATGCACGATGCAGATATTGGTAGAATAGATAAGTCCGGAATCCTTCAACCAATA